>WNGB01000053.1_pt1 | contig 134520 bp, 132 predicted proteins | sample 5400681 | NCBI WGS metagenome assembly WNGB01 (sample SAMN13153367, study PRJNA577476) | soil metagenome | isolation source: 115 cm soil or saprolite under grassland replicate 2 | place: USA:California | collected 2016-06-15
GCCGCCGATTGCGGTTTTTCGGTTGACCGCGGTTTGGTCGGTGATCGGCGCGAGCTCCACGACAGTTCTCCCTCCGGATCCGATTCCCCGCTTCGGTTGGAGCAGGGCTGCCTGCTATCGCAGCGAGGCAAGAGGCTAGGCGTCGCAGAGGCCAGAAGATGGCGGCCTAAGAGGCGATGTTGCGCCACTCAACCCGCTGAGCACAGGACCCTACTGTGTTCGTATCAGATGTGTCAAGCGCAGTGGCGGTGGGAAAGGGAACTCGCCTGCGCGACACATTCACAGTCCTCTCACCTGAGCGGAATCTCGTCTCAGACTCGGTGAAGCGAGTCCTGCTCGCTCAGATCAATGTGTGCGGCCGAGTAGAAGCGGGCGCAACGCCTACCTGCGGGGTTCGCGTCCCTCAATTCCCTGCGGCCAGGCGAAGCCGAAACGTCGATCCTTGCGCGAGAGTGCTCTGGACGGTGATCGTGCTGTTGTGGGCTTCAGCGATCGCCTGTGAGATCGCCAACCCGAGACCGGTACCCGGTATCGCGTTGGTGGTCGCGCTCGAAGCGCGAAAGAAACGGCCGAAGAGTCGCGGCAGCTCGTCGGCCGGAATGCCGATCCCCGTGTCGCTGACGCTGAGCGCGATAGCACTGCCGTCTTGGGCCGCCTTGACCTCGACCCGTCCGCCCTGCGGCGTGAACTTCACAGCGTTGGAGACGAGGTTGTCGACCAGTTGCGCAATCCGGCCGCGATCGCAGACGGCCGGCGCGAGCAGGCCGGCCTCGAGCGTCAACTCGATCTGCTTGGCGTTCGCGGCCGGTTGTGCGGCCTCGGTCGCCTCGGTCAGCAGCTGGTTGATGTCTGCTTCAGCGAGGGTCAGCTGGAGGCGGCCGGCGTCAGCCTGGACGAGGAAGAGCAGTTCGTTCACCAGGGTGGCGAGGCGTTCGACGTTGCGGCTGACCGTCGAGAGGAACTGCCGCTGGCCGGTCGTGAGCGGTTCTGCGTCCTGCTCGAGGACCATTTCCAGATAGCCGATGATCGAGGTGAGCGGTGTTCGCAGCTCGTGCGATACGAGCGCGACGAACTCGTCCTTCGCGTGGTCGAGCTCCCGCAGCTGGTTGTTCTGGTCAGCCAGTTGCCGAGCTGCCTCCTCGAGCTCTGCCGCGCGATCGAGCAGTTCGACGGCCCGCACGCGCGCTTCGCGGACGAGCTGTTGGATCGTGACGCAGGCGATCGCAGCGACGGCCCCCAAGACGATCGCCGAGCGCCATTCCGACGAGGGATACTCGGGCGCTCCGATCACCTTGACGGGGAGCGCTCGCGCGATCCCTACGGCGGCGAGCCCGAGCAGCAGCTCGGCTCGGCTCCCGACGATCGCAAGCCAGAGCAAGGGCAGGAGAAACAAGCCGCCGAAGCCTGAGCCGGTTCCGCCGCCACCGTCGATGAGGACGGCGACCAGTGCGACGTATGCGAGCGGTGCGCCGATCCTCGCAAGCGCGGGGACTGACTGCCACAGAGCCGAAAGGCCGACGACCGCGATCGCAAGCCCTGCGGCGATCCCGATCTCCCCGATGTCTCGCTGCGGCCCTGGCAACAAGACCAGCGTGAACGCGAACGCCACCGCCGACGCCGCAAGCACGACGACCCGGCGCCGCGGAATCTGCGACTCGGGACGGCCGGTCACGATCGTGCCAGCCCAGATCTGAACGGCATCCCCCACACGCCCATCTTCATCGACCCGTCCGCCCGCTCCCTTTAGGCAAGCCTGGCGAGTCATGGCGGTCACCTGCAACGCGCGACCCCTCAGGATGTGGAGTTCAGCCCGTAGTTGCGGGCTAGGCGACAGGAGGCACGATGGCAAAGCTGAGGTTTGACGTCTCGATGTCGGTGGACGGCTTCATCGCCGGACCGAATCCGAGCGAGGAGCACCCGCTGGGGGAGGGAGGAACACAGCTACACGAGTGGGCGTTCAAGCTCGCGACCTGGCGCAAGCCGCACGGGCTCGAGGGCGGCGAGGTCAACGCCAGTACCGAGGTCGTCGAGGAGTCGCTCGAGAACATCGGCGCGACCGTGATGGGCCGCAACATGTTCGGCGGCGGACCGGGGCCCTGGGGAGACGACCCCTGGGAGGGCTGGTGGGGGGACGATCCGCCGTTCCGCACGGCGGTCTTCGTGCTCACACACCACGAGCGTGAGCCGCTCGAGAAGCAGGGCGGAACGACGTTCACGTTCGTCACCACCGGCATCGAGTCGGCGCTCGCGCAGGCCGAGGAGGCGGCCGCCGGCAAGGACGTCTCACTCGGCGGCGGTGCAAACGTCATCCAGCAGTACCTGGCAGCGGGCCTGGTCGACGAGCTGCAACTCAACGTCGTTCCCGTCGTGCTCGGTGACGGCACCCGGCTCTTCGACAACATCGCGGGCGCCGACGTCAACCTGGAGCCCGTCCGGGTCGTCGAAGCACCTGATGTCACCCACCTCAAGTACCGCGTCGTGAAGTGACATGACACGGCGGGCCGCCGCGCCCGCGGCGGCCCGGACATCGTCGCTTCCGCCGAGTGCCGCACGACGAGGTCGGCGGCGACCGTGTTGTCCGACTTCCGCGCCGCCTCGTAGACGGTCAACTCGACCTCGTTCTCGCCGTCGTCGTCGCGAACCGACTGGATCACGCCCGAGACGCCGAGTGGAGCAAGCCGCACGTCGAACGCATTCGTCGCCGAGACGGGCGTCGTGCCCTCCTTGACCGGCGTGCCGCCGGCGTCGATCCGGTAGAAGCGGATCGCGGAGTTGCCGTCGTCGTTCCAGAACGCACTCGCGCAGTACACGGGTGGGAAGAGCTCGCCGAGGCGGGTGATCGCGCCGGTTGAAGGATCGGCGCCCCACACGTCGTGGATCAGGTGACCGTCGGCGACCACTGCCGTGACGGCGCGATGGCCGTTGTAGACGTCTGTGTTCAGCGGCTGGAAGTACGGGTCTGGATCGCCTCTCGCTCGCTTGCGCACCGTCGCGCCGCAAGCGACGAGCATCTACGTCGGGTAAAGGACGAGTGGCGAGGACGATCTCTTCCTTCCCCCGGGCCATGCTTGACAGAGCGTCGTCGCGGCGAGAGCCTCGATCCTGCGATCGAGCTTCGAGCCGAAAGGGGGAGGCCGTGCAAACGGATCTGTCGCACCCAGCTTCCGCGCACGTCGAAGGTTCCGTTGTCGGGTTGTGGCGCTACCCGGTGAAGTCGATGATGGGGGAGGAGCTGAACGCCGCCGAGGTCACGGAACGGGGCCTCGTCGGAGACCGGCGGTTCGCGCTCGTCGACACGTCGACTGGAAAGGTTGCGGGCGCGAAGAATCCGAGGAAGTGGGGCAACTTCTTCGACTTTCGAGCCGCCTACGTCGAGCCTCCAGAGAGGGGATCGAATCTCCCCGCGGTCCGCCTGACGCTGCCCGATGGGACTGTCGTGACGAGCGAGCAGCCTGATCTGGCGCAGATCCTCTCGAGAGCCCTCGGCCACGAGGTTGCCTTCGCGGAGGCACAAGGCGACGGAGAGTCGTCGGGTGCGCAGGCAGAGGAGTACTGGCCGGATGTGGAGTATCTCGATTTCAGAGATACGGTGACCGACTTCGAGTTGCCGGCGGGGACGTTCTTCGACCTTGCGGTCGTGCATCTGCTCACGACGGCGACGATCGATCGCCTACGCACGCTGCATCCCGAGGGACGCTTCGAGGTTCGGCGGTTTCGGCCGAACATCGTCGTCGCGACTGGGCCCGATGAGCAGGGCTTCGTCGAGAACGACTGGATCGGTCATACGATCGCGATCGGCGACGAGGTCCGCTTGCGGATCACCGGTCCCTGCCCCCGCTGCGTCATGACGACGCTGTCGCAGGGCGACCTGCCGAAGGACCCCGGAATCCTGCGAGCCGCAGCGCAGAACAATCACGCGAATGTCGGGGTCTATGCCGATGTGGTGACGGGCGGTACGACTCGGCGCGGCGATCGCGTCGCACTCGCCTGATCGCGGCGCACTAGCCGCCGCGCTCGAAGCGCGCCTGCTCCTCGGCAGTGCGCTCGGCGGTCGGCACGGCTTCGAGGCGCTCGTCCGGGATCGGCTCGCCGCTCTCGATCGACAGTCCGTATGTCCCGGCAGCAAGTCGTTGCTCGGCGCGCTCGACGGCCGCCAACTCGACCCGCAGGTCGTCGGAGAGGCCCTCGTCCAGCTCGTTGTCGTACAGATCTGAGGCCTGGTCGGCCATGTGCTCGTCGGTCGTCGTCGGTTCGTCGCTCTCCTGTGGCACGAGGCCGCCGAGGTCTTGGACGATTCGTCGACGCTCACGAGCGAGCAGTTCACGTGCGCGCTCGGGATCCATGAGCTGAGGGTACAGCCTCAGGTGACCCGGAAGATGCCGCGGATCGCGCCTCCGGAAGCGAGGGGTGCCACGTATGTGTACTTGCCGCGGACGTCGAAATTGATCGCGAGCAGACGAAATTTCCGGGCAGGGACTGCGACCGTACGCCCGGCGACGCTGAACGACCGGCGGCTCGCCGTCGTGTTTCGAATCTTGAACTCGACCGTGTACCCCCGGTTGACGTGTGTTGTCGACAGTGTCACCGTGCTCGGCTTCAAGGTGACGTTGACGCCGAAGAACAGGCTGGGCGCGGTGGTCGCCAGCCCGCTCGGGACGGCGACCACCAACAGCACCAGCGCGATGAGAAGTAGCGCGCGCATGGGTTACTTCTTGTTCGTGATGTCTTGGGTCACGTACGCCGCCACGTCTGCAATCTGCTTCGCAGTCAGCTGGCCCTTGAAGGGCGGCATGCCGCCGCCGCCGTTCTCCACCTGCTTGACCACGGTACTTGTGTTCTTCGCGCTCGGTATCGAGGTTAGATCGGGACCGCCGTTGCCGCCGTGACCGGTGGCTCCATGGCACGAGACGCAGTTGTCGGCGAACACCGTCTTGCCGGCTGCCGCGTTGCCTGCGGCGGTTGTCGTCGTCTTCCCGCCCTCGCCTGCGTGCTGGGTGCCGGTGCCCGCGCCGGGCTTGGGTGCCGGGCCGACCGTGCCGTCGAGCCCGAAGAGCCAGAGGCTGTCGCCGTGGGGCGTCGCCGCGAGGGAGTTGCCTCCGGAGAGAAAGGCGACGTACTCCTTGCCGTTCTGCTGGAAGATGGTCGCGGTGTTGTTCGCTCCGGCGCCGGTCTGGAAGCTCCAGAGCCGGCCACCGGTGGTCGCGTTGTACGCCTCCAGCTCGCCCGTGTTGCGTCCGACGAAGACGATGTTCCCTGCCGTCGTCGCGGTGCCGGCATAGCACGGCTCGGAGAAACGCTTCTGCCAGACCACCTTGCCGCTTGTCGCATCGATGGCAGTGAAGGTTCCGGTCCCTTCAGGCCACGCGACGCCCGCCGAGCCGGCGGCCCCGGTGTAGCTCTTACCCGGCCCGGGATACGGCGTGTTCGCAGCTTCGAAGCCGACCCACGTGACAGACGAGCAGACGTAGATCATCTTTGTGTTCTCGTTGTAGCTCACCGGCTGCCAGTTGACGCCGCCCTGTGGGCCGTTGCCGTAGATCAGCAGCTTGCCGGGGGGCGGCGGTGTAAACGCGTGCTTCGCGATCACCTTCGGCACCTTCTTCAAGGGGCCGACCGCCTCCTTGAGGACGCGCTGCACGTCCTTCTCCGGCGGCGTGCCGTGCGGGGTGAACGCACTGTTCGCGGGGATCGGCTGTGTCGGCCAGCTCTTCTGCGCGGCGTCCTGTGGCACGGGCGTCTCCTTGATGCCGTAGAGAGGCTTGCCGGTCGCCCGGTCGAGCATGTAGAGCCAGCCGGTCTTGCTCGCCTGCGCGATCCCCTGCTTTCCGTCGGCGTTGAACAGGACGACGGGACTCGCCGAGTCGTAGTCCCAGATGTCGTGGTGCACCTGCTGGAAGTACCACTTGAGCTTGCCCGTCTTCAGGTCGAGCGCGACGATCGACGCCGCATAGAGGTTCTTGCCGGGGCGCTGGCCGCCGAACCAGTCCGAGCCGGCGTTGCCGGTCGAGACGTAGAGGAGCCCGAGCTTCGGGTCGACCGCCGGCGCCTGCCAGATCGACCCGCCGCCGCGGAGGTACTCCTTCGAGCCCGAGGGCCACGAATTGCCGCCCGGCTCGCCCGGAGCCGGGGTTGTGTACCAACGCCACACGGGCTTCCCGGTCGCGGCGTCGAGCGCCTGCAGGAACGCCCTCGTTCCATACTCGGCGCCGACGACGCCGATGTAGATCTTCCCGTCGACATAGGTCGGCGCAGCGGTGATCGTCTGCCCGAGCTGCCATTTGACGAGCCGTCTCTTCCAGAGCGGCCTGCCGGTCTGCTGGTCGAGCGCAACCACCCTGCCGTCGAGCTGTCCCAGGTACACGCGGCCGTCGCCGATCGCGACGCCCCGGTTGTCCCAGCCACAGCAGACGGTGCTGATCTCCTGCGAGATGCCCGACGTGTACTCCCACAGGATCTTGCCGGTGGCGACGCTGACGGCGTACGCATCATCCTCGCCGCTCGTGATGTAGATGACGCCCTTGTAGACGACCGGCTGGCTCTCGGCCGAATACTTCGCGGCGAGGCCCGAGCCGAGGTGCGTACGCCAGACGCCCTTGAGCTGCGAGACGTTCGACGTGTCGATCTTGTCGAGCGGCGAGTAGCGCTCGTTCATCAGGCTGCCGCCGACGGTCGGCCAGTCGGCATCGGGGAGAGCAGAGAGATCTGATGCCGAGAAGTTCGGTGCCTTCGTGATCTCCTCGGAGCCGGTCGCGGACGTACCGGAAGCCGACACCGTCACGGTCTTCGTCCCACTCGAGCCCACGTAGTGGCCGACCACCCAACCGACGAAGGCGCCGGCGAATATCAGGCCGATCACGAGAACCATGATCCCTGCCCCCGCTGCCCCGGTTTGCAGCCCGCGCCGAGGCGGTGTCATCTGGCCCCACCCCGCCGGGCTCCGCTCGCCGGATCGGCGTCTATTAACGACCGTAACGACATAGTTCCCCTTCGCTTCACCGAGATCGAAGTACTCGCCTAGGTTCGCCGGTCGGTTCGCTCATGTCTTCACCGCCAGTGCCCAAGCGCGCTTCGGGCCTACTGGCGTCATGGCTTCCTGCTAGCTGGAATGCGCGTGCGAAGGGCTCGGTGGAGGCCGCGGCTGATTTCGGTCAGAGTTGCCGACTATGGCCGGCTCGAGTCTCGACGTCGCCGTGATCGGAGCCGGCGTCGTCGGGCTTGCGATCGCCCGCGAGCTGCGCGGCCGGGGCGTCCGCGTGGCGGTCTTCGAGCGCAGCGGGATCGGCGCCGGCGCCTCCGGCGTCCAGCCCGGCGGCGTGCGCCAGCAGTGGGGAACGCCGGTCGCATGCCGTCTCGCCCGCGAGTCCGCAGCGTTCTACGCCGAGGCGGACGAGCTGCTCCAGGCGCCGGTGCCGCTCGGCTTCCGGGCGTGCGGATACCTATTCGTCGCGCACACCGAGGCGACCCTCGCGCGCCTGGTTGCCAACGTCTCGGTGCAGAACGGCGAGGGTGTCCCCTCGCGCGTCGTCACGCCCGACGAGGCGGCCGAGCTCGTCCCCGGTCTCCGCGCCGAGGCGATCGCGGGCGGCGCCTGGTCTGCGGAAGACGGGTATTTCGACCGGCCGCAGAGCGTTGTCGAGGCGTTCGGTCGCGGGCTCGACATCCGAATCGGGGCGGTCGACTCACTCGACCCGAAGCTCGCAGACACCGTCGTCGTCGCAGCCGGGGCCGCGACCGCCGATCTACTGCGTCCGCTCGGAGTCGAGCTTCCGATCGAGCGGGAAGACCGCTTCCTCTTCCTGAGCGAGCCGGTCCCCAAGCGGCTGCTCGAGCCGCTCGTCGTCTCCGCGGAGCGCCGCTTTGCCGCAAAGCAACTGGGCGACGGCAGGGTGCTCGCGAGTGACCTCGGCGCACGGGGCGACGAGTCGCAACGGGAGACGTGGCGCGCCAACGTGCGCTCCGGGATCGAAGAGCTCCTGCCGGCGCTGGCCTACGTTTCGTTTCCGGTGCTCGTCCGCGGGGAGTACGACGTCACCCCGGATCATCAGCCGATCCTCGGGCGCGTCGGCGACGGACTCTACGTCGCGGCGGGTTTCAGCGGGCACGGCTTCATGATCGCGCCGGCCGTCGCGCGGATGGTCGCGGACGCCGTGACCGGAGCGCCGCCGGACGAGACACTCGGCATCCTCGACGTCGCACGCTTCGAGGAGAACCGTCTCGTGCCCGAGCCGCAACTGGTCTAGTGCGCTGATGTTCTGGCAGCTGGTCGCAAACGGCCTCGTCACCGGATCGGTGATCGCGATCGCGGCGGTGGGCGTATCGCTCGTCTACGGGATCCTGCGACTCGTCAACTTCGCGTACGGCGACTTCATGGCCTTCGGCGCGCTCGCTGCGTACGCGTTCAACGGGCCGCTGGGTGTCGGGATGATCCCGGCGACCTTGCTCGGCATGCTCGCCACCGCCGTCCTCTCGCTCGTGCTCGACCTGGCGCTCTGGCGGCCCCTGCGGGCGCGCCGCGCCGGCTTCATGAGCCTTTTCCTCGCGTCGATCGGGCTCGCACTCGTCCTGCGCCAGGTGCTCTTACTGGCGTACGGCCCGCAGCCGCAGACGTACAAGGTCGACCAGTTCAAGGTCTACGTGATCGGCAGCGTCCGTCTCTCGGAGCCGCAGCTCATCACGATCGTCGGCGCGGCGGTCGCGATCTGCGCGGTCGGCGTCTTCCTCTCGCGCTCGACCCTCGGGCGGACGATGCGCGCGCTCGCCGACGACCGAGCGCTCGCGGCGATCGCGGGCATCCACGTCGGCCGCGTGATCACCTACACGTGGATCATCTCGGGCTTGCTCGCCGGGCTCGCGGGTGTGTTTGCAGGGCTCGTGCAGTCCTCGTTCGACCCGAACTTCGGCTTCCAGCTCTTGCTGCCCGTGTTCGCAGCGGTCGTGCTCGGCGGCATCGGCAGCGCCTACGGTGCGCTTGCGGGCGGGCTCGTCCTCGGGCTTGCGATGGAGCTCTCAACGTGGCCGTCGCTCCTCGGCGGGGTCAACCCGGTCTACAAGCCGGTGGTCGCATTCGCGATCCTCGCCGGCGCGCTGATGGTGCGGCCGCAGGGCCTCTTCGGACGCGCGAGGGTCGTGTGAACGCGCTCGCAAGCGGCAGCTTCTGGGCGTTCGTCGGCGTCGTTGCCGGCATCTACACGATCCTCGCGCTCGGTCTTCAGTTGCAGTTCGGCTTCACCGGCTTGCTCAACTTCGGCCAGGTCGCCTTCATGGCGATCGGCGGCTACGGCATGGCGATCCTCGTCGTGAAGGAGGGCTGGAGCACGTGGCTCGCCGCGCCGCTCGGGGTGGCCGCCGCAGGGGCCGCGGGCCTTCTGCTCGGGCTTCCGGCGTTGCGCCTCCGCTCCGACTACTTCGCGATCGTCACGATCGCGTTCAGCGAGATCGTGCGCTACGTGGCGACGAACGAGGAATCGCTGACCGGCGGCTCGCAGGGCACGATCGCGCTCGGCAAGGTCGGGACCGCAGCGCAGTACAACGGACAGTGGGAGCGCTTCCAGGCGAGGGTTCAGGGTTGGCTCGGCGTTTCGTCGAAGGACGTGACGATGCTCGTGATCGTCTGGGCCGCTGCGATCATGCTGCTCGCGATCGTCTGGCTTGCGGTCCGTACACCGTGGGGCCGGGTGCTGCGCGCGATTCGCGAGGACGAGGACGTCGCGGCCTCGCTGGGCAAGAACGTGCTCGCCTACAAGCTCCAGGCTCTCGTGATCGGCTCGGCTCTCGCAGGGATCGCCGGGTGTTTCTACGCCTGGCAGTTCTCGTACTTCAGTCCTGACGACTTCCAGCCGCTCTTGACCTTCTTCGCGTGGATGATCGTGATCCTCGGCGGGCTCGGCCGCGTGTGGGCGGTGCCGGTCGGGGCGGCCGTCTTCGGGTTCCTCTTCGCCGGAACCCGCTTCCTCGACTTCCGGCCGCTCTCCTACCTGAGCGGTGCCGACCGCGCCTACGTCCGGCTGATCGTGATCGGGCTCGTGATCATCGGGCTCGTGCTGCTGCGGCCGCAGGGGATCCTCGGCAAGCGAGACGAGATGGTGCTGGAATGAGCGCGAGCCTTCAGGTGATGGACGTCGTGCGCGTGTTCGGGGGCGTGCGCGCAGTCGACGGCGCAAGCCTCGAGGTCGAGGCCGGTTCGATCACCGGCTTGATCGGGCCGAACGGCGCGGGCAAGTCGACACTCTTCAATTGCATCTCCGGCTTCCTGAGGCCGCAGGCGGGCCGTGTGCTTCTGGACGGGAAGCGGATCGACCGCCGTGCGCCGCACCGGATCGCCAAGGCAGGACTCGTGCGCACATTCCAGACCCCGCGCGCGCTGACGCGCATGACGGTGCTCGAGAACGTGATGCTCGCTGCGCCGCGACACGGAGGCGAGCGACTCGCGGGCTCGCTCGCAGCCGGCGTTCGCCGGCGTGAGCGCGAGGTGAGGACGCGCGCCGCCGAGCTGCTCGGGCTCGTGCGGCTCGACGCACACGCCTCCGCGCTGGCCGGCACGCTCTCCGGCGGTCAACGCAAGCTGCTCGAGCTCGTCCGCGCGCTGATGGCGGAGCCGCGGATCCTGCTGCTCGACGAGCCGATGGCCGGGGTGAGCCCGACCTTGCGAGTCGAATTGCTCGAGCACATCCTCGCGCTCCGGGAACGCGACGGGATCACGTTGCTGATCGTCGAGCACGACCTCGACTTCGTGATGCGCGCGAGCGACCGGGTGATCGTGATGAACGACGGGCGCGTGATCACGCAGGGCTCCCCGAGCGAAGTGCGAGCCGACGCGCGCGTCGTCGACGCGTATCTCGGCGTACGACACGAGGTCTCATGAGCCTGTTGGAAGTCGACGCCGTCGAGGCGGGATATGACGACGCACTCGTGCTGCGCGGCGTGTCGCTGACTGCAGACGCACACGAGATCGTCGCGGTGATCGGGCCGAACGGCGCCGGCAAGTCGACGATGCTGAAGGCCGTATACGGGCTCATCACCTGGCGCGGCGGCTCGGTGCGCTTCGCGGACGAGGACGTGACCGGGCTGCGGCCCGACCGGCTGACCCGGCGCGGGCTGAACTTCGTACCGCAGACCGAGAATGTCTTCCCGACGCTCACACTCGCAGAGAACGTGCACGTCAGTGCGCTCGTGGTCCCGAAGAACGAACGCCGCGCCGCAGTCGAGCGCGTCCGCGAGCTGTTCCCGATTCTCACGGAGCGATCGCGCCAGCGCGCCGGCACGCTCTCCGGAGGCCAGCGCAAGCTTGTCGCCCTCGCGCGCGCGCTCGTGACGCAGCCGAGGTTGCTGCTGCTCGACGAGCCGTCAGCGGGGCTCTCGCCCCTGGCGATGGACACGGTCCTCGAGAAGCTGGTCGAGATCAACGCTCTCGGGATCGGGATCGTGATGGTCGAGCAGAACGCACGCCGCGCGCTCGCACTCGCGCACCGCGGCTACGTGCTCGAGGCCGGCCGGAACGCGATCGAAGGGAGCGGCGCCGACCTGCTCCGCAACCCCCAGGTGGCCGAGCTCTACCTCGGCGGCTCTGTGACGACTGCGTCGAGCTCCACCTCGACGAGCACGCCGTCGGGGATGAATCCCGACACGAAGTAGGTCGTGTTGGCGGGCTCGACGCCGGCGAACGCTTCGGCATGCGCTCGGATCGCGCCCTCCCAGTCGCAGCCCTGCGTCAGCAGCAGCCGTGTGCGCAGGACGTCCTCTTTCGACGCGCCGAGCTCAACGGCTGCAGCGATTGCGCGTCCGATCGCCTCGCGCGCCTGCTCGTAGACGTTGCCGCCGTCGCGCGCCGCCGTTCCGCTCACCGCGACGTATTGCCCGATTCGAACGGCGCGGGAATAGGCGGCGACTTCTTCGAAGCCGCCGCCCTCCCTGTAGGTCTTTCGCATCAGCCGCTGACAGCCGCGATCAGGATCCCTTGAAGGTGACGGTCTTCAGGGTGTCGATCTTGCCGGCGGCCGAGTACTTCCAGATCTCGAACACGGCTGAGCCAATGTCCCCTTTCCCGTCGAAGTCGACCGGGCTGAACGCGCCCTCGTAGTCGACCTCCTTGCCTGCGCGGATCAGCTTGATCGCCTTCGCCATCTGCAGGTAGGTGACCTTGACGCCGGGCGATCGGGAGACCGCGGCAAGGTTCGCCTTGATCTTCGCCGGCGACGACGAGCACGCCTTCAGCGCCGCGAGGAACGCGACGTTCGCCGCGTCGAGTGCCGTGCCCTCGAAGCCGGTGTACGGCTTCGCGCCCGTCACGTGCTTCTTCCAGTACGCGGCGAACGAGGCGCCGGCCGGGCCGCCCGCGGCACTGGCCGCGGTGCCGCGAAGCCCGACGACCGGGTTGCCGATGCCGTCGAGGACCGTCGTGTTGCGGAGCGCCTCGGTCATGAACGTCCGCGACGCATCCCACTTGCCGGTCCGCACGAGCGACGCGGCGTACTTCGCGAACGTCTCCGGGAAGTCGATGATGACCCACCCCTTAGGGCTTCCACCGACGAGCTGCCCCATCTCGCTGTCGAAATTCGGCTGCTCGGGGTTCCAGGAGATGTCGACGCCGACCTTGCCGCCGAGCTTCGTGAACTGCGCGACGAACAGCTGCTTCAGCGCGGTGCCGAAGGCATCGTTGCGGGCGCCGACGTTGATCGTCGCGCCCTTGCCGAACGCGTCGATCAGCGCCTGGGCGAGTACCTTGCCCTGCAGCGTGTCGGAGGGATACGTGCGCCACAGGTAGCCGTTGTCGGCGATGTCCGTGAGCTGCGGCGCGCTCGAGGTCGGCGAGATCTGCACGATGTGGTTCGGAATCGTGACCGACTGCGCCATCGGAATCGTCGCGCTCGATGCCATCTCTCCGATGATCACGTTGGCGTGATTCGACTTGATGAGCTTCGTCGCCGCCTCGACCGACGCGGTCGCCTGCGTCTGCCCGTCCTCGGAGCCGATGAGGCTGACGCGGATCTTCTTTGCGAGCCCGGCCTGCTTCAGCCCGGCATTCTGCAGACCGATGCCGACCTTGACGGCTCGGTCGAGGTTCGCCCCGTAGGCGGCGAGCCCGCCGGTGAACGGCAGGACGTCGCCGATCCTCAGGGTGAACGCGCAATTCTTGGACCCCAGCGCGGTGCGCGCCGTTCCGGCCGACCCCACCGAAACCGCTGTCGCCGCTGTCGCGGCCACGATCACGATCGCGCCGAGCGCAGTGACTCGCCTCTTCCTCACGATCCCTCCTTTGTCACTCAGCTCAGATCTCGCAATACTGACCGATTATTCGCTCTCTGACGACTCGCCGATGACCGAGATGCGCCTCTACGACATCCGCGTCACCGTCGAGCGGATCGAGGGCCGGTCGGTGTGCGGGCTCGAGGTCGGCGACTATTTCGAGGTGACGGAGTCGAACCGCGTGCGCATCCCCGAAGGGCGGCATTTCTGCCTGTATGCGCTGCAGGCGGTGATGCCGCTGATCCCGGCGAAGCAGCGGCAGCTTCCCGCCGAGGATTGGCTCGAGCAGGACAATCTCGTCTGCTGTCCCGACCCCGATGAACGCCTGATCATGCGCATCGAGCGGACAGGGGAGCGAACGCTCGTCACCGAGGACCTGACCTGATCGAGCTCGGGCTCGGGCTCCAGTCCGACAAGAGCGCAGAGGAATACATCGCGCTCGCGCGGCGCGCAGAGGCCGCCGGCTTCGACGTGATCTCGGTCTTCCACGACCTCCTCTTCCAACCGGCGATCTTCCCGCTGTTGCTGATCGCGCGCGCAACCGAGCGCGTTCGGGTCGGGCCGGCAGCGCTCAATCCGCAGACGCTCCATCCGGTCGAATTGGCGGGCCAAGCGGCCGCGCTCGACCTGGCATCCGGCGGGCGCGCCTATCTCGGTCTCGTGGCAGGCGCGTGGCTCGATCGGCTCGGGCTCGACGAGCGCCGGTCGGTGCTGCGGATGCGCGAGGCCGTCGACATCGTGCGGCGACTCCATTCCGGCGATCGCAGTGGGTTCGCGGGGGAGCTGTTCACACTCGCGCCGGGTGCCGGCCTCGAGTACGCGCCGGCCCGGGGTCGTGTTCCGCTGATGATCGGCACCTGGAAGCCGCGGATGGCCGCGCTCGCCGGCGAGACCGCCGACGAAGTCAAGATCGGTGGTAGCGCGAACCCGGAGATGGTGCGGCTGATGCGCGAATGGATCGGAAACGACGATGTCGGCATCGTCGTCGGTGCGGTCACGGTCGTCGACGAGGACGGTGCCGCCGCGCGCGCCCGCGCCGCGCAGGAGGTCGCGATGTACCTCGACATCGTCGGCGGGCTCGACCCGACGCTCGATCTGGCGCCGGGGAAGCCGGTGCCGCTCGACCGCTTCGTGATCGCCGGGAAGCCCGAGGAGGTCGCCGCACACGCGCAGCGGCTGCTCGACGCCGGCGCGAAGCGTGTCGAGTTCGGGACGCCGCAGGGGCTGACGACGTCAGGGGGCGTCGATCTCCTCTGCGACCGCGTGCTTCCGCTGCTGCGCTAGATCGTCTCGGAACGGCCTCTCAGATGCGGAGGGCGAGCGGCCGTGCGCGCGCCAGCTTCGCCGCGCGCCCGGTGACGCGGTGCCCCTGGGGCGGGTCGGCCAGGAGCGTCGCCAGGAACCGAACCACTTCAGCTCCGTGTCGGCGTGTGCGCTGTTGAAAGCGATCGCCTCGGCGAGCGTGTGGATCGGGACGCCGGACTGCGGCGTCGAAGGCATCGGAGACGATCGACGGGATCGTGTCGAAGACGCCCGCCCGCGGGATCCCGATGCGTGCACCCTGGAGTCCGTGCGCGTCGACGAAGGCCGTGTAGTCGGGCGGGATCAGATTGCGCCCCGTGCTCGTGGCCGGGTCGCGCGGGTCGGCCGTCCGGCTGACGATCGCCGTCAGAACCGCGGCGGCGTCCGCGACCGTGCGCGCGTGCGGGCCGACGGTGTCCTGGCTGTGCGAGATCGGAACGACGCCCGCGCGGCTCGTCAGACCGACGGTCGGCTTGATGCCGACGACGCCGTTCTCGTTCGCGGGACAGACGATCAACCCGTCCGTCTCCGTCCCGAGCTCGCCGTCCAGGTATGCCGCCGCTTACGGCGCCGGAGGCCGGCGCGGCGGTGGAACGTCTCGCCTTGCCCAGAAGCCGCCGCCCGCCCACGTGTCCCAGAGGATGAGCGAGAGAAGCAGGCCGACGAAGCCGGTGGCCATCAGGATCCAGCCGACCGTGTTGACGTCGATGCTGCTGCTCGTGGCGGTCACTGCGAAGGCGAGGATCGCTCCGGCTGCGATCAGGAACAGGCTCACGGGAATCCCCATGCCCGTCGCGCTTCCCATTTGGGGCGAGACTAACCCTCGCGGCGGGCGTAGAGCAGGAAGGTGCCCGGAATACGCCGCTCGCCGGGGTACTCCTCGAGTGCGGCGACGTGGAAGCCGACCCCGGCAAGAGCGGTGACGACCTGGCCGAGCCGCCAGAAGCCCTCCGCGAAGTAGTCGTAGTGCCAGCGCTGGAACGCGTCGACGCAGAGGGCGACAGGATGGTCGTCGAACACGAGCAGCTCGCCGCGGTCGTGCAGCGCGTCGGCGAGCCCGCGTGCCCACGCTTCGAGATCGGTCAGCTGGGCGAGCACGCCCTCGGGCGAGTAGACGAGGTCGAAGCGGCCGCGTCGCAGCTCCCCCGGAAGTGCTTGTGCGCCGGCGTGGATCCAGAGGATCTTCGGCCACCGCTCGCGCGCCTCGTCGAGCACCGCCTCGGACTCGTCGATCGCGGTCACGACCGCACCCTGCTCCGCGAGCTCGGCGCTCGCCTCGCCGCCGCCGGCCTGCAGGTGCAGCACGCGCTTCGAGGTCAGGTCACCGAGCGTCGCCTTCACGATCGCCGGCAGGCCGTGCCGCGCGCCCCATCGCCGCCGATGTGCGTCGTCGAAGGCGCGGCGGTTGGGGTCTGTCGGCTCCATCAGGCAGGCAACGAGTATCCCCCGTCGACGACGAGGGTCTGCCCGCACATCATGGCTGCGTCGTCGGAGCACAGGAACGAGACCGCGCCGGCGACGTCGTCCGGCTCGACGAGCCGGCCGGCCGGCGTGCGCTCGGCCGAGCGCAGCATCTCCTCCTTGTTCGGGAAGTGCTCGAGCGCGCCGGTGTCGACGACGCCTCCCGAGACGGCGTTGACGCGGATCCGCGGCGCGAGCTCGACACCGAGGTAGCGCACGATCGACTCGAGCGCCGCCTTCGAGGTGCCGACGAGCGCGTAGTTGTCGAGCACCCGCTGCGCCCCGAGGCTCGAGATGGCGACGATCGCCGAGCCCTCGGGCATCGACGGCGCGGTCGCGCGCGCAAGGGACAGCAGCGCCCGGGCGTTCGCGTTCATCGTCCAGTCCCAGTGCCGGTCGTCGGTCTCGAGCGCCGGCCGGATGACGCCGGTGGCCGCGTTGTGGACGACGACGCGGTAGGGGCCGTGCGACGCAAGCTCCGAGATCACCCGCTCCTTCGAGACTTCCCCGCGGACGAGCACCGGCTCCGCGCCGGCGGCCCGCACCTGCTCGGCCGCAGCTTCGGCCGCGGTGTCGTTCCGCATGTACCCGAGCACGGCCCGCGAGGCCCCGTCGCGGACGAGTCGAAGCGCGATTGCCAGGCCGATCCCCCGCGTGCCGCCGGTCACGAGGACCGACGAGCCGTCGAGGCTCATCGCCGCTGCGGGAGCGGCTCGTCGGCCGGCGCGGTGCTCGGCAGCCCCGACCAGCCCGGCCGCGAGCGCGGCTCTCGCCCGCCGTCGTGGGCTTTCGAGGACGCGTGGCCGAGCCGGTCGAGCAGCTCCATCTTCTCCTCGCCGTAGCGCCGGACGGGATCATCCTCGGGAAGATCGCGGACGAGCTCTTCGATCCGGGCGCGGAGCTGGTACGCGAAGTGCGGCGTCGCGGGCCCGACGAGGGCGTCGATCTCGGCGAACGTGGGCTCGGGCATCGCGCAAAGCCTAAAGGGTAGGGTCGAAGACGTGCGCCGAGCTTCCCCCGTGGACGCGATGTTGCTCGGGGTCGTGCTGCTCTGGGCGCTCAACGTCACCGTCACGAAGTACATGTTCGAGCACGGCTGGCACCCGCTCGCGTACGGGACGATCCGCTACTTCGTCGCGATCTCGCTCTTCTGGGCGTTCACCTACTACCGGGAGCGGTCGTTTCGGATCGAGCGGAAGGACTTCTGGCTCGTCGGCCTCGCCGCACTCTTCATCTTCCTCAACCAGCTGTGTTTCGTGTACGGCATCAAGCTGGCGCACGCCTCGACGGTTGCGCTGCTCCTCGGGGTGACGCCGATCTTCATCGGGCTGGTCTCGCTCGCGCTGCGTCTCGAGCATCTCGGCGGCGCGTTCTGGATCGGGGCAGCGATCACCTTCGGCGGCGTGGGGCTGATCGCGGCGGCCAATGGCAGCGTCGGCTCGAGCCTCAGGGGCACGCTCCTGGCGATCGCCACCGCCCTGACCTGGGCCTTCTACACGGTTACGATCGCGCCGCTCATGCGCCGCTACTCGCCATACCGGATCAGCGCGCTCGTCCTCGCGATCGGGTGGGTGCCGCTTGCGCTCGTCAGCATCCCGCAGCTCGCCGACCAGCAGTTCGAGTTCGGCTGGAAGGTGTGGCTCGGCTTCGGCTACGCGGTGATCGGGCCGCTCTTCCTCACGAACATCCTCTGGTTCACGGCGATCGACCGGGTGGGGGCGTCGCGTGCGTCGCTCTTCGCGAACCTCCAGCCGTTCTTCGCCGTCTTCTTCGCTCTGATCCTCCTCTCCGAGTCGCTGACCTCGCTCGAGATCGCAGGCGGCGTGCTGATCTTCGCCGGGATCGCGCTCGAGCGGTTCTGGCGGCGGCCGCTAGTCGCGGATGCGGTGGCCGGACGCGGCCATGCGGGCGAGGCCGACGTCCGCGAAGCGGTCGGGCGGGAGTGACGTCGCGGCGACGAGCTTCATGCCGTTCACGCAGCGCCACGCTTCCTGCTCGTTCGCGGTGTGACCCCAGTAGACCTTCACGCCCGCCATCTGGAAGCTCTTCTCCATGCCGGCGCGGCAGTTGCCCTTGTACGGGGCGGCGACGAAGACGATCTCCCGGCCGGCCTTGTTCCGGAAGAAGATCCGCAGCGCTCCCTGGTGCGTCCAGCGCGCGTAGTGCCAGCCCACCGCGAGGCGCGCCGGCGCGTAGGCGACGAGCGGCGCCTTCTGCGCGATCTCGTGTTGGACGGACACGGGGACGAGCATGCGCCCAGGCTAGACGCGGCGCCTGTTAGGGAATACGTTGGACGCGGTAAGCAGATGCGGCCGTGCGAGCGAGGCTCACGTCGGCGAAGCGGTCGGACGGCACTGAGGTGGCCGCCATGAGTCGTACGCCGTTCACGCACCGCCACGCCCGCCGCTCGGCGGCCGTGCGCGTGTAGTAGACCGTCACGCCCGCGATCGCGAAGCTCTTCCGCATGCCGATCGAGCAATCGCCGCGATAGCGCGAGGCGATGAAGATGACCTGCTGGCCGCCCTTCGCGAAGACGATCTGCACCTCGCCGTGGGGCGAAACCCACGCCAGGTACTTCCAGCCGGTCCCGACCTGCGCCGGGACGTAGGCCACGAGCGGCGGCACCTGGGTCGCGATCTCCTGCTGAGCGGGCGGCGGGACGAGCATCTCTTCCGATCACTATCGGCAGGAAGTTCGGGAATACTTCGGGGGATGTCTGACGATTTCATGCCGCTGCTCGGCTGGGACTACGTGGAGTTCTGGGTTGGCAACGCAAAACAGGCGGCGTACTTCTACGAGCACGGGCTTGGATTCACTCGAACGAGCTACGCGGGCCCCGAGACCGGAGTCCGCGACCGCGCCTCGTACGTGCTCGAGCAGGGCGACGTCCGCTTCGTCGTCACCTCGGCGCTGCGCGAGGATCACGAGATCACGAAGCATCACGCGCGCCACGGCGACGGCGTGAAGGAGATCGCTCTCACCGTCCCCGACGCGACGGAGGCCTACCGGCAAGCGGTGCAGCGCGGCGCGCGCGGGGTCGTCGAGCCCAAGCGCGTCGAGGACGAGTTCGGCTCGCTCGAGACCTCGGCGATCGCGACATACGGCGACACGATCCACACATTCGTGAACCGCAGCGAGTACGCAGGCCCGTTCAAGCCCGGGTATGTGTCAGTGTCGCCGAACGGCGCCGGCGCAGGGGTCGGGCTCACGAACGTCGACCACATCGTGGGCAACGTCGAGCTCGGCCGCATGAACGACTGGGTGCAGTACTACGAGCGCGCGTTCGGGATGACGGAGATGATCCATTTCTCCGACGAGGACATCTCGACCGAGTACTCCGCGCTCATGTCGAAGGTGATGGCGGACGGCGAGGGGAAGATCAAGTTCCCGATCAACGAGCCTGCGGAGGGCAAGCGGAAGAGCCAGATCGAGGAGTATCTCGAGTTCTACGGCGGCCCCGGCGCTCAGCACATCGCGCTCGCGTCGACGAACATCGTCCAGACGGTCGAGCAGCTCAAGGAGCGCGGAATCCTCTTCCTCGACACGCCCGATTCCTACTACGAGGACGTGCCGGACCGCGTCGGCGAGATCGCCGAGTCATACGAGGACCTCCGCAAGCACAAGATCCTCGCCGACCGCGACGACGACGGATACCTCTTGCAGATCTTCACGAAGACGGCGCAGGACAGGCCGACCGTGTTCTTCGAGGTGATCGAGCGGCACGGCGCACGGGGCTTCGGCGACGGCAACTTCAAGGCGCTCTTCGAGGCGATCGAGCGCGAGCAGGCCCTGCGCGGCAACCTTTAACGCACTCTTGCTCGACGCGGCCGCACGGCAGTCCCGCTCCCTCGAGCACCTCGAGCACCGGCCCTGGCCCATCAAGACGCGCGGCTGGACGATGGCGCACACGTGGGATGACCTGCTCTTCGCCCACTGGCGTGTGCCGCGCGACGAGGTACGCGAGCACGTGCCGGCACAGCTCGAGGTCGGCGAGCACGACGGCAGCGCCTGGGTGACGGTGACGCCGTTCCGGCTCACGGGGTTGCGCGCTCGCGGCACCCTGCCGCTGCCCCGCGTCTCGTCCTTCCTCGAGCTGAACGTGCGGACGCCGGTGGTCGCGGCGGACGGCAGGCCGGGCGTCTGGTTCTTCAGCCTCGATGCTTCGAGCCGCCTCGCCGTCGAGCTTGCCCGCCGCACGTACAAGCTGCCGTACTTCCACGCCCGCATGACGACGACGCCGCGCGGCGAGTGGATCGATTACGAGTCCGCCCGCATCGCCGAGCCTGGCCGCGTGTTCTGTGGGCGCTACCGGCCGGACGGGGACGCGCGCCACGCCGTGCCGGGCTCGCTCGAGTGGTTCTTGATGGAGCACTACTGCCTCTACACGACCGACGAGCGCGGCCGGCTCCACCGGGCCGAGATCCACCACGAGCAGTGGCCGCTGCAACCTGCGGACGCCGAGATCGAGCTCGCCTCGATCGCGCCCGTCGAGCTGCGCGGTGAGCCGATCTGCTGGTTCTCGCGCCGACAGGACGTCGTGATCTGGCCGCTCGAGCCTGCGGGCTGAATACGCTTCGCCCGTGACTCCGCAGCGCCGCGCGGCGCTCTTCTCGGTGCTCGCAGCAACCGCTCTCATCGGGCTGAAGCTCGGCACCGGCATCGCGACCCACAGCCTCGGCCTGATCTCGGAGGCAGCGCACTCGGGCACCGACCTCATCGCGGCGTTGCTGACGTTCTTCGCCGTCGGCGTCGCGGCCCGGCCGGCAGACGTACGCCACCAGTACGGGCACGGGAAGGCAGAGCACCTGTCGGCGCTCGGCGAGGGCGCGATCCTCGTCATCGCGAGCCTGTTGATCGTCTGGCAGGCGATCGAGCGGCTCGCGGGACGTTCGCACCCGAACGTCGACGCGGCCTGGTACGCGCTGCTCGTGATCGGAGTCGTGATCGCGATCGATGTCTCGCGCACGATTGCGTCCGCGCGCGCCGCACGCCGGTACCACAGCGCTGCGTTCTCGGCCAATGCACTGCATTTCGGCAGCGACCTCGGCGGCTCGTTCGCGGTGTTCGTCGGCCTGCTGCTCGTGCGGGCCGGCTACCAGGAGGCCGACGCGATCGCCGCGCTCTTCGTTGCGTGCATCGTCCTCCTCGCCGCGGTGCGGCTGATGCGCGGCAACGTCGACGTGCTGATGGACCGCGTGCCGACCGATGCGGAGCAGGCCGCGCGCGCCGCAATCGCTACCATCGCGCCTCGTGTCGAGCTCAGGCGATTGCGCATGCGCCAGGCCGCGGGGCGGGTGTTCGCAGACGTCGTGATCGGGGTCGATTTCGACGCCGCCGTGGGGCAGGGCCATGCGGCTGCCGACGCGGTCGAGCGGGCACTCGAGGCGGCGCTGCCCGAAGCCGACGTTGTCGTCCACGTCGAGCCGCTGGCGAGTGACGCCGCGGTGCGCGAGCGCGCCCACGCCGCGGCGCTCAATGTTCCCCGCGTGCGCGAGGTGCACAACGTGAGCGCCGTGTCGGTAGGCGCAGGCACCCAGCTCTCCCTGCATCTGAAGCTTCCCGGCGACCTCTCGCTCGAGGAGGCGCACGAGATCGCCGAAGACGTCGAGCGGGCGATCCTCGAGGCGGTGCCCGAGGTCACGGCGGTGCAGACGCACATCGAGCCGCTTGCCGAGGAGGCCGCCGGCTCGATGCCCGCAGCCGACGCCGTAGAGACGGATCGAGCGGTCGTCGAGCGGATCGTGCGATCCGAGATGCGCGAAGATCCGAAGGAGCTCCGCTTCGTGAACACGGACGAAGGCCTCGTCGCGTTCCTGACGCTGCGGCTGGGCAGCGACACGGTGCTCGCCGACGCACACGCGCTCGCGAGCCGCATCGAGGAAGCGATTCGACGCGAGCGCCCGGAGATCGTCGACGTGATCGTCCACACGGAGCCGCTGTCGTGAGGCTCTGCATGTTCTCGCCGAAGGAGTCCGATCTCGCGCGCGGCTGGCCGGGGCGGCTCGAGGGCGACAAGGTTCTCCAGCTCGCCGCCCAGACGCTGCAGGCCTTCTTCACGGGCGGCGGCGCCGCGCGCGAGCACGCCGAGTATGCGCTCGACGACGTGGTGTATCGCGCGCCGGTGCTGCAACCGCCCTCGATCCGGATCTTCGACGGCGACGACTTCCGCTTCGCGAATCCTGCCGCGGTGAACGGGCCCGAGGACACGATCGGGCTCCCGCAGGGCGTCGAGGAGATCCAGCCGGTGCTCCGCGTTGCGGCGGTAATCGGCGCCGGGACGATCGGCGGCTACATGCTGATGAACGACTGGGTCGCCCCCAGCCTTGACGGAGCGAAGAGGCACGACTTCGCGGTCTCGCTCGGCCCGCTGGTCGTGACGCCCGACGAGTTCGACGAAGGCGGCGTCGACTGGCAGGCGCTCCTCGACCGTGCGGAGCAGAACACGCGCTTCCTGCCGGGCGACATCATCGCCGCACCGGGTATCCCGCAGGAGCCCGTCGGCGCGGGCGCGGTGGTCGAGCTGACGCGGCCGCAGCTCGGATCGTTGCGGAACTACGTCGCGACGCCCGCTTGACTCTGACCTTAGGGTAAGCGCCAGGCTGAGCTGCGTCATGGAGAACCTCGTCACGATCGGCCAGTTCGCGGAAGCCGCCCAGGTCTCGCAGAAGGCCTTGCGGCTCTACGCGGCGAACGGCCTACTGCCGCCGGCGCGAGTAGACGGCGATACCGGATACCGGTACTACGGGATCGAGCAGCTGCACACCGCGCGGCTGATCGGCTTGCTGCGTTCGGCCGGGATGTCGCTGCTCGAGATCCGGCGCCTGCTGGCCAGTCCGTCTACGGAGGCGCTCGACCTCTACGAGCAGCGCCTCGAGCACGAGCTCGCCGATCGCCGCGAGGTTCTCGCCTACGTCAGACGGATCATGGAGGAGGCTCCGATGTTCGACGTCAAGATCAAGCAGGTTCCCGCGCAGCGCTACGCGTCGCGAACGGCGAACGTCCGTGTCGCGCAGCTCGAGCCGTTCATCCTGGACACGATCGGGGAGCTGTCGGCGGAGGGCGCCGCCGGTCCGCCCTTTACGATCTTCCACGGAGCGGTGACCGAGGAGAGCGACGGTCCGGTGGAGGTCTGCGTGCCACGTTCCGACGGCGACGGCGAACTGCCGGCGGGCGAGGTGGCGTACACGACGGTCTCCGGCAAGCAGTGCGACTTCCCGGAGATCCTCGGCGCCTACGACGCCGTGGCGCGGTGGGCGCGGGAGCAAGGGCGCGAGTTCGCGAGCCCGCCGCGCGAGATCTACCTGAACGGTCCCGGCGAGGCAATGCGATTCGAGATCGCCTGGGCGCTCCAGTAGTCGCCGTCGTTGGTGCGGGCGTGATGGGCGCCGCCGCGGCGTGGGCGCTGTCTGCGCGCGGAGCCGACGTGACGGTGTACGAGCAGTTCGAGCCCGGCACCGAGCGCGGCTCGAGCCACGGCCGCACGCGGATCTTCCGGCTCGCGTATCCCGACGCCTCCTGGGTGGAGCTCGCCCAGGAGGCACTCGCGGGCTGGCGCGAGCTCGAGCGGCACTCGGGGCAAGAGCTGCTCGAGCTTTACGGCCTCGTCGAGCTCGCCTCGACAGCGGAGCTCACGTCCGGTGAGACGCTGGCGGCGCTCGGCGTAGAGCACCAGTTGCTCGAGCCGGCCGTGGCGCGTGCGCTCGGCATCGAGTTGCCGCCGGGCTGGGTCGCCCTTCACCAGAGAGACGCGGGCATCGTCCGCTCCGACCTCGCGATCACCGCGCTGCTCGGCGACACGCTCGTCGAGCAGCGCCGCATCGAGTCCCTCGACGACGTACCGGCGGACGTCGTCGTCGTGACCGCGGGCGCGTGGGTGCGCAAGCTCGTCCCGGACGTACCCGTCAGCGTGACGCGGGAGACGATGGCGTACTTCAGGAATGGAGAGGGGACGATGCCTTCGGTCGTCGAGTTGAACGAGGAGACACGCGGTCATGCGATGTACGCGCTGCACGATCCGGTACACGGTGTTAAGGCCGGCGCGCACAACGTCGGTCACGAGGCCGATCCGGACGTCGAGGAGCAGGCGGACCCGCTGATCGTCGAGCGCATCGTCGACTGGGTGCGCTCGCGACTGCCCGACGTCGACCCGGAGCCCGTCGCGGCGGAGTCGTGCCTCTACACGATGACGGCCGACGAGTCGTTCGTCATCGAGCGGCGCGGCCGCGTGGTCGTCGGCTCGGCGTGCTCGGGGCACGGCTTCAAGTTCGCGCCCGCGGTGGGCCGGCGGCTGGCCGATCTGGCGCTCGGTTAGGCTTCCGGCATGCCTTTCTACCAGCGGCTCGGGGATGTTCCACGCAAGCGGCACGTCCAGTTTCGCGAGAACGGGACGCTCCTCACCGAGGAGGTGATGGGGCTCGAGGGCTTCACCGGCAACGAGTCGATCCTGTACCACCTCCAGTCGCCGTGCCGCGTGATGAAGCTCGACGGCTTCGAGCCGATCGAGCGCAAGGAGTGGGTGCCGGACCAGCACGCGCATCGCCACTTCAAGACCTTCGACGTGAAGCCCGAGGGGGACGAGGTCACGGGCCGAAGGCTGCTGATGTGGAACTCGGACATCGAGATCTCGCTCTGCCGCCCGACGACGTCGATGGACTACTTCTTCCGCAACGGCGAGGGCGACGAGGTGATCTTCGTCCACGAGGGCAGCGGCACGCTGGAGACGATCTTCGGCGACGTGCCGTACAAGGAGGGCGACTACGTCGTCGTCCCGCGCGGTACGACGTACCGCTTCGCGCCGGAGGGCGAGCAGCGCCACCTCGTGTTCGAGACGCCGGGGCTGATCGAGATCCCGCGGCGCTATCGCAACCAGTACGGCCAGCTCGTCGAGGGTGCGCCGTACTATCACCGCGACATCCACCCGCCGAGCGAGCTGAAGACGGTGCGCGAGAAGGGCGAGTTCCCCGTGAAGGTGCGCGTCCGCGGCGGCTACCAGACGTACGTGCTCGACTACCACCCGTTCGACGTCGTCGGCTGGGACGGCTATCTCTATCCGTGGACGTTCTCGATTCACGACTTCGAGCCCATCACCGGCCGCATCCACCAACCGCCCCCGTCGCACCAGACGTTCGCGGGGCAGAACTTCGTGATCTGCTCCTTCTGCCCGCGCAAGCTCGACTTCGACCCGCTCGCGGTGCCGATTCCGTATCACCACTCGAACCTGCAGTCGGAGGAGATGATCTATTACGTCTCCGGCAAGTTCGGCTCGCGAAAAGGCGTCGACGTCGGGTCGATCACGCTCCATCCGTCGGGCTTGCCGCACGGGCCACAGCCGGGACTCGCCGAGCGCTCGATCGGCACGCACGAGACGCACGAGCTCGCCGTGATGTGCGACACGTTCCACCCGCTGAAGCTGACGAAGTTCGCGAAGGATCTCGACGACGGCAAGTACGCGTACTCGTGGTACGAGAACTCACTCGAGGACGCGGCGGTCGACGGCGACGCGAGCGGCGCCGGGCTGACCTCGCATCTGTAGCCGCCCTGCGAGGACTGACGAAGGCTCGCGGCGTAGCCGCTTGCGGACATCTCCAGGTGTCAGACACCGAGCCGGAAGTGCCTGCAAAGGGCAATCGACAGTGCCTGCAGCGGACCTGCCCAGGTGTCAGACACCGTTACGAAGTCGTCACACTCTCGTATCGGAGGTCTTCTGGACCTGTCCGTGCGCGGAATAACGGTCGTCGAGCTCGGCGAGCCGCCCTAGTTGCCGCGAACGGCGCGGAAGACGATCGTGCGGCTGAACGTCCTGCCGTCGATCTGGAATGCGTAGCAACCAGGCCCCTGCACGCGCGTCATCGAGGGCCGATAGCGCGCGTCCTTCGGCGGCGTAACACCGCCGGGGATCACCTTTTGCGGGCCCGAGATCAGCAGCTCCTTCGCCGGCACGGGATCCTGTCCGAACCGCACCATCCCCGTGCCGTCGATCCGCGCGCCGCGGATCAGCACCGGGCCGGTGTACGTGGGCAGGGCGAACCAGAGCACTTTCTGGCCGCCCCAGGTGCGACTACGGAAGGCCTTCGCGGGTGCGATCCGCAGGACGCCGGACGCGAGGCCGACGGGATACACGGGGCCCTGCCCGAGGCCGGGAGCGATCCCGTACGTGCCCGACCAGTCGAGCGAGGAGTCGACGGCGGCGACGGGGCAGGCTTCGCCGGGCGCGAGCTTCGGGAGCTGCAGCGGACGCCGCAGCACGTACGGATTGTTCCGCACCGGGAAGAACACGTCCGTCGTTCCGTGGATCCCGATCTGCAGCCCGCCGATGCCGCCGGCCGGGATGCGCACCGTCGCTTCGAAAAATCCATCGCAGCGTTCCGAGACGGCCGTCGTCGGCGTTCCGTGCGCAGCGTCGAGAAGCTTGATGAACACGCCGCCCGCGCCGAACGGCTTGCGCACGCCGTTGTCCAGGACCTGCAGCGTCCACGAGACCTTGATCTGCTCTCCGGGCAGCGCCTCCGCCGGCGGCAGGGTGACGAGCTCTGCCCAGACACCCTCCTTTGCGCCGGCAGAGGGAACGAGCACAACGAGCGCCACCACGAGCGCTGCGAACGCAACGCGCATGTGCGGAAGTCTAGGACGCGGCGCGGGTCTTTGCGGCCGAGCGAACCGGTCCTGAGGAGGCGCGCTTGCGGAGCACTGGGCGGTAGTACGAGTTCGGCAGCTGCCGGCCCGGGTGCTCGATCAGCGTCTGCAGCGTGAAGACCGCCGTGTCGGCGATCTGCGCGATCGGTTGCTCGACGGTCGTCAACTCGGGGACCGACCACTTCGTTGCGTCGATGCCGTCGAAGCCGACGATCGACAGATCGTCAGGGACGCGCAGACCTCGCCGCGCCGCCTCGTGCAGCGCGCCGATCGCCATCACGTCGCTCGAGCAGATCACGCCCGTTGGCGGCTCGCTGCGGTCGAGCAGCTCGCCGAGCGCGGTGCCGCCGCCCTCGACTCCAAAGTCCGAGTGGGCGACGAGCCCATCCGGCTCGATTCCGACAGCTGCGAGCGTCGTCGCCCGGCCCGCAGCCTTGAGCTGTGTCGGCAGGTAGTGCTCGGGCCCCGCGACGAAGCCGATACGCGTGTGGCCGAGCTCGAGCAGATGCTGCGTCGCGATCTCGCCCGCGACGCGCTCGTCGACGCCGACCGACGGAACGTCCAGCGTGTGCATCGCGCCGTTGACGAAGACGATGCGTGCGCCCTCTTCGACGAGCTGCGCGTAGTGGCTGTGATCGCCGCGCAGGTTCGTCATCTCGCAGGCGATGAAGATCATCCCCTCGACGCGGCGGTCGAGCAGCATGTGCACGTAGTCGACCTCGCGGTACGACGCGCCGGTCGTGTTGCAGAGGATGGAGGCGAGGCCGCTGGGAGCGGCGCGCGTCTCGATCGCCTGCGCGAGCGCGGGGAAGATCGGGTTCGCGAGCTCCGGTACGAGGACGCCGATCAGGCCGGTCACGTCGCGCCTATTGGGCGGCACGTACAGCAGCTCCCGCATCGCACGCTCGACGCGCTCGCGCGTCTCCGGCCGAACTGCGTAGCCGCCGTTGGCGACGCGCGACGCCGTGGCGACGCTCACTCCCGCACGGCTCGCGACTTCTCGCAAGGACGACATGTCTCTGGCGTATGTAACAAGTTTCAGCCGTCCGCGCAAGCGGGATGACGTCGGCCAACCCCTTTTGTTAGTCGGACTTTTATCGACTTCGAACCTGGCCCACCTCTTGACTTTTCCGTTCCAGAGGCGTACTTTCCCGCCCTGCTGTTACATGCCGGTTGTACGCATTTCAGTGATGGCCCTTCGCTCGCGGAGCGAGGGGATCGGGACGGCCGGATTGGCGGCCGAGCCGCGCCACGCAGACATGCCGGCGTCCATCTCGGAGCACAGGAGGGTCAGGTAATGAGAGCGAAGCGCACTACGGCGCTTCTCGTTGTCCTCGTCGCCGCGGTTTGCGCCGCCGTCGCGGGCAACGTTCAGGCCGCCACAAAGGCCAGCACGATCACGATCTGGGCCGACCAGGACCGCAAGGCCGCGGTCACCACACTCGCGAACCAATGGGCGTCGGCCCGCGGGGCCACGGCCAACGTCGTCGTCCACGACTTCGGGAAGATCCGTGACGATCTCGGCACCGTCGCAGCCGCCGAGGCGCCCGACGTCATCATGGCCGCCCACGACTGGACTGGCCAGCTTGCGGCCAACGGCCTCGTCCAGCCGGTCATCCTCAGCACGGCGAGTCGGGCCCAGTTCCCGGCATACACGCTGAACGCGTTCTCGTACGGCACCGCGGTCAAGAAGCTGTACGGCGTGCCGACGCAGATCGAGAACATCGGCCTCGTCGTCAACACGGCGCTGGCCAAGGTGCCGACCACCTTCCAGCAGCTCGAGTCGGAGGCGCTCGCCTTCAAGAAGAAGAAGGCAGGCAACCTCGGGATCGCCGTCCAGCAGGGCACGAACGGCGACGCGTACCACATGTACCCGTTCTTCGCGGGTCTCGGCGGCTACATCTTCGGTACGAACAAGGCCGGCAACCTCGATCCGTCCGACATCGGCGTCGCGAACAAGAACTTCCTGAAGAACGCGGGGCTGATCGACAAATGGAACAAGGAAGGCCTGATCAACTCGAAGGTCGACAGCTCGACCGCGCAGAACGCGTTCCTGAAGGGTCAGGCTGCCTTCTGGATCACCGGCCCGTGGAACAGCGACACGCTCAAGAAGAGCGGTCTGAAGTTCAAGATCGTCCAGCTCCCGAAGATCGCGTACCCCTCGGTGCCGTTCCTCGGCGTGCAGGGCTTCATGGTCACGAAGTACGCCGATGCGCACGGAGTGGGCTCGCTGGCGCAGGACTTCGTGGTGAACTACATCTCGACCGCCCCGGCGCAGGCCTCGCTCGCGAACGTCGCAGGCCGCTGGCCGGCGAACACGAAAGCGGGCGCGTCGTTCTCCGACCCCGTCCTCGCGCAGTTCGGCAAGGCCGGCAAAGGTGGCGTCCCGATGCCGAACATCCCGCAGATGAACAGCGTCTGGAACGACCTCGGCCAGGCCTGGGTCCGCTCGACGAAGGGCGCCGGCGCAGCGAAGGCGGCGGCCTCGTTCAGGGCGGCTGCACGTGCGATCGCCGACAAGATCGGCTAGACACCGGTACGTAACAGTTGCGTGGGCGCCCCTCAGGGCGCCCACGCATCAAACCACTTGAGCGAGGTCAAGTGAGCGCGACGACCGCAAGCAGCGCAGGGATGCCGAAGGACCCGCCGCGTGTGGCATTCACGCCTCGACTGATCTCGTTCTTCTCCGGGACGGCCGGGTTCGCGATGAAGATCGCGCTCCTGTCGCTCTCGAACGCGCTCGCGGTCTGGGCCGCCTATGTGCTCATCGACCGGCGGCAGTGGATCCCTGTCGTCATCCTCGCTGCGGCGACGGCGGCGATCGATCTCCTCTACTTCGGGCGGCGGACGCTGCCGCTGAAGTTCCTCATACCCGGCACGCTGTTCATGCTCGCGTTCCAGATCGTTCCGATCCTGTACACGATCGACGTCGCGTTCACGAACTACTCGACCGGCCACATCACCTCGAAGTCGGACGCGATCAGGCAGATCCAGCTCACGTCGCTCCAGCCGCCGGCCGACGCGAAGCAGTACACGATGGCGCCCGCGCGCGACAAGGACGGACACCTCGTCCTGATCCTCCAGGACCAGGTGAGCGGCGACGATTTCGTCGGCACCGAGAAAGGCCTCACGCCGTTGCCGAAGAGCGACGTCAAGGCGAACGAGCTCGCGATCACCTCGGCGAAGGGCTACACGATCATCAAGGGCGCCGAGCTCTTTGCGATGGACCAGACGCTGCGGGGGTTTCACGTGCCGACGAAGGGCGCGAGCGCTATCAGCCCGCAGACGATCTCGACCGCAGCCGAGCTCGAGCCGACGCTGCGCTACGACGCGAAGCGGGGCGTGTTCGTCCGCATCAGCGACGGGCGGGTATTTCGCGATAACGGCAAGGGGGCCTTCACGGCGGGCAAGGAAGAGCTCGAGCCCGGCTGGAAGACCAACGTCGGCTTCAAGAACTTCAGTAGCATCATCAAGAACCCGCTCGTTCGCGGTCCGTTCGTGCAGATCTTCATCTGGACGCTCGGCTTTGCGGTCGCGGTTGTCTTCCTGTCGTTTGCCGCCGGTCTCCTGCTCGCGATCGGGCTCGACAAGCCGGGCCTGCGCTTCCAGCGCCTCTACCGCTCGCTCGTCCTCATCCCCTGGGCCGTTCCCGGGTTCCTCTCGATCCTTGTCTGGCGCGGCCTGTTGAACGACGACTTCGGTGTCGTCAACCGCCTGCTGCACGTGGACATCCCCTGGCTCTTCGACGCGAACTGGGCGAAGGTCTCGTGCATCCTCGTCAGCTTCTGGCTGACGGTGCCGTACTTCTTCCTCGTCTCGATGGGGGCGCTCCAGTCGATCCCCGCGGAGCTGACGGAGGCGGCGCGCGTGGACGGCGGCAGTCCCGTCCAGATCTTCCGCCGAGTGACGCTGCCGCTCGTCCTCGTCGCGACCTCGCCGCTCCTGATCGCGTCGTTCGCGTTCAACTTCAACAACTTCAACAACATCTTCCTGCTGACGGGAGGAGGGCCGACCCAGCCCAATCAGCCGATCGCGGGTTCGACGGACATCCTCATCAGCTACACGTACAAGCTCGCGATCTCGACGGGAAAGGGCAATGACTACGGGCTCGCGAGCGCCGTCTCGATCATCATCTTCGTCCTCGTGGCGACGATCTCGGCCGTCTCCTTCTCGCGCACGAAGGCGCTGGAGAACATCAATTGAGCGCCATCACCGCAGCGATGACGCGCCGGCGCGAGAAGCGGGCGCCCAGGCCGCGCATGACGCTCGCCGACACCTGGTGGCGCCACGTCCTCGGTGTCTTCGCCGCGGTCGTCGCGCTGTTCCCCGTGTGGTTCCTGGCGTCGGCAGCCTTCAGCCGTGAGGACTCGGTTTCGGGGACGACGTTCCTTCCGAACCACCTCACGACGCGGAACTTCACGGCGATCGTGCAGAACAAGGTCCACGACCCGTCGTTCACGGGCTACGTCGACTCCAATTTTCTGCGCTGGCTCGGCAACACGATCGTCATCGCCTCGATCACCGCGATCGGCACCGTGCTCCTCGGCGCGCTCGCCGCGTACGCATTCAGCCGCTTCCGCTTCAGGGGTCGCCGCATGGGGATGCTCGCGCTGCTGCTGATCCAGATGTTCCCGCAGCTGCTGCTCGTCGTCGCCCTCTACCTGATCGTGTTGAACGTCGGCGACATCTTTCACGTTATTGGGCTCAACACCTATACAGGCCTGATCGTCGTCTACCTCGGCGGCTCGCTCGGCGTCAACACGTGGCTTCTGAAGGGGTTCTTCGACACGATCCCGTCCGAGCTCGACGAGTCGGCGCGCGTGGACGGTGCCACGCCGGCGCAGATCTTCTGGGGTGTCGTGCTGCCGCTCGCCGCGCCGATACTCGTCGTCGTCGGCTTGATCTCGTTCATCTCGACGCTCAACGAGTTCGTGATCGCGAGTGCGATCATGCAGACGTCGGACCACCTCCCGCTCGCGGTCGGTATGAACGGATTCATCGACCAGCAGTACGGCCAGCGCTGGGGGCCCTTCGCCGCGGGCACGCTGCTGGCGGCGATTCCGGCCGCCGCCCTGTTCCTGTCGCTCCAGAAGTGGATCGTCGGCGGGCTCACGCAGGGCGCGGTCAAGGGATGACGGCAACGCAGGTTCCCGAGACCGTGAGCGCGAACGCGCTCGCGCAGCCCCACCACGACGGCTCCGAGCTGTACGTGGAGCGGAACGGCGATTCAGCGGTCGTGCGCGTGCGCATACCGCAGGGAGCCGCCGACGACGTGCGGCTCCGCTTCGTGCGCGACGGCGAGCCCGTGACCGTGAAGGCGGTCGTCGACCGCAAGGCGAACGGCGAGACCTGGTGGCGCGCGAAGCTTTCGCTCGAGAACCCCGTGGTGCGCTACCGCTGGCTCCTCGCCGGCGGCGGAACGGGCTACGCGTGGCTGAACTGGCGCGGCCTCTGGCCGACCGACGTGCCGGGCGCCGACGACTACGCGCTCGAGGTCGATCCCGGCGCGCCGGCCTGGCACGCGGAGTCCGTCGTCTACGAGATCTTCCCCGACCGCTTCGCGTCGAGCGGGGCGAAGCGGGACCCGCCATCCTGGGCCGTGCCGCGCGAGTGGTCGCGGCTGCCGGAAGGGCGTAGCCGCAACACGTCGCGCGAGTGGTACGGCGGCGACCTCGCGGGCATCGAGCAGCGCCTCGACCACATCGAGTCCCTCGGCGCCAACGTTATCTATCTGACCCCGTTCTTCCCGGCCGGGAGCACGCACCGCTACGACGCCGCCACCTTCGACCGCGTTGATCCGCTCCTCGGCGGCGACGAGGCGTTCGCCTCGCTCGCCCGCGCCGCGCATGCCCGGGGGATGAAGCTCGTCGGCGACCTCACCTCGAATCACTGTGGCGTCACGCACGAGTGGTTCGAGCGCGCGCAGGCGGATCCGTCGGCGCCTGAGCGCGAGCTCTTCTACTTCGACAAGGGCGAAAAGTACGGCTATGCGACCTGGATCGGCGTGCGGACACTGGCGAAGCTCGACTGGCGCTCGCAGGAACTGCACGACCGGATGCGCGCGATCCTGCGCCACTGGCTCGACGCGGGCCTCGACGGCTGGCGAATCGACGTGGCGAACATGGTCGGACGCCACCGCGACATCGACCTCAATCATCAGGTGGCTGAATGGACGCGCGACGTCGTCGGCGACGCGGTGCTGGTGGCAGAGCACGGGCACGACTTTCGGCCCGACCTCGACGGCCGCGGCTGGCACGGGGTCATGAACTATGCGGGGTTCCTGCGCCCTGCCTGGTGGTGGCTCCGGAGCGAGCGCATCTCCGAGGACGTGTTCTCGAGCGCTCCCGCGCCGTCATACACAGGCGGGCAGGCCGTCTCGGTGATGCGGGCGTTCCGCGCCGGCGTTCCGTGGGAGGCGACGCTCAACTCGTGGACGCTCCTCGACAGCCACGACAGCGCGCGCTTCAGCACGGTCGCCGGCTCTCGCGACCGGCACCTCGTCGGGCGCGGGCTCCAGTTCACGACGCCGGGCGTGCCGATGCTGTTCGCCGGGGACGAGCTCGGTCTCGAAGGCGCCTGGGGTGAGGACGGTCGCCGGACGATCCCGTGGGACGCACCCGAGTCGTGGGACGCGACGCTGCTCGGCGCGACGAGACGGCTCGCGGCGCTGCGCCGCTCGAGCGCGGCCCTTGCGCGCGGCGGGATCCGCTACGTGCACGTCGCCGACGAGGCGATTGCGTACCTCCGCGAGACGCGCGACGAGCAACTGCTCTGTCTCGCATCGCGTGCCGCGCACGATCCGATCTCCGTTCCGTTCACCGGTCTCGAAACGCTTTACGGCGAGGACGCACGCGACGGCGTGCTGCCCGCGCACGGCCCTGCATTCCACATCTGGAGGATCAGTAATGGCTGACGTCGTCTTCAACGAGGTCGACAAGGTCTACGACAACGGATTCCACGCCGTGCACGACCTGTCGCTCGACATCAAGGACGGGGAGTTCCTGGTGCTCGTCGGGCCGTCGGGCTGCGGCAAGACGACCGCGCTGCGGATGGTGGCTGGCCTCGAGGACATCTCGGACGGCGAGCTCTTCATCGGCGAGCGTGTCGTCAACAAGCTGACGCCGAAGGAGCGCGACATCGCGATGGTGTTCCAGAACTACGCGCTCTATCCGCATCTTTCGGTGTACGAGAACATCGCCTTCGGCCTGCGCCTCCGGAAGGAGTCGAAGGAGGAGGTGCACAGCCGTGTGAGCTGGGCGGCGAAGATGCTCGACCTCGCGCCGTACCTCGACCGCAAGCCGAAGCAGCTCTCGGGCGGCCAGCGGCAGCGCGTGGCGATGGGCCGCGCGATCGTGCGCAAGCCGCAGGTCTTCCTGATGGACGAGCCGCTCTCGAATCTCGACGCCAAGCTCCGCGTTCAGATGCGCTCCGACATCGCAAAGCTGCAGCACGAACTGGCGACGACGACGATCTACGTCACGCACGACCAGGTCGAGGCGATGACGATGGGCGACCGCGTAGCCGTGATGCGCAGCGGCGTCCTGCAGCAGGTCGCCGACCCGCAGACGCTGTACGACACGCCGGCAAACCTCTTCGTCGCGGGCTTCATCGGCACGCCGCCGATGAACCTGCTCGAGGCGCAGGTCACCGCGAACGGCGGGCTGGTCGTCTCGTTCGGCGGCACTGACTTCCCCGTGCCCGATCAGGCGCTCGCCTCGTACCCCGCGTTGCGCGGCTACGGCGGACGGACGGTGATCGCCGGCGTGCGCAGCCAGTACCTCCACGCCGCGGCCGAGCGTCCCGACCTGCCGTCGCTCCAGGCCGAGGTCGAGCTCGTCGAGGCGCTCGGCGGCGAGTCGATCGTGTACTTCCACATCGACGCCAACGTGGTGCGCGAAGGCCAGCAGGACGAAGAAGAGGAAGAGCAGCCGACGAGCGACGAGGGCGTGGTCGCGACGCGGCCGAACCTCGTCGCCCAGTACCCGTCCCACGTCCAGCTTCAGATCAAGGAGATCGTCCCGGTCGCAGTCGACGTCGCGCGCATGCACTTCTTCGACGCCGAGACGGGTGAGCCGCTCCGCTAGCGCACTGGTCGCCGCGGCCGCTGCGGCACTCGTGGCGGCGGCGTCCGGGGCGACCGCGCCGGCCGCCGGTCCGCCGGCATCGTTCGCCGTGCCGGGTCCGGCGTCGTCGCTCGCAAGCGACCGCATCTACTTCGTGATGACGGACCGCTATGCGAACGGCGATCCGTCGAACGACACCGGCGGTCTCACCGGCCCGCGCAACACCACGGGCTACGACCCGGCGTCGACCGCGTACTGGCACGGCGGCGACTTCAAGGGGCTCACCGGAAGCTGTTCCGATCGGGTGCACGGCCTCGCACGGATCAAGAACCTCGGCTTCAACGCGATCTGGGTCACGCCGCCCTTCGTCAACCAGATCTCCCAGGGCGACTCGTCCGGCTACCACGGCTACTGGGGGCTCGACTTCACGCGCGTCGACCCGCACCTGGGAACGAATCAGGACTTCGCGGACTTCACCGCGTGTGCGCACAGCCTCGGCATGAAGGTGATCCTCGACGTCGTGCCGAACCACACCGGCGACGTGATCCAGCCGGGCGGCGGCTCGGCGTACAGCAACGTTCCCTACCGCGACTGCAACGGGAAGGTCTTCAAGGCCGCTGCGTTCGTCGGCAAGCAGACGTTCCCGTGCCTGAAGGCGTCGACGATGCCGCGGCCGCCGGTCGTGTTCCCGGCGCTTGCGAACGTGAAGAAGCCGGACTGGCTGAACGACACGACGAACTACCACAATCGCGGCGACATCGACTTCAACTCGTGCAACACCGCGTGCTACGGGCAGGGCGACGTCTTCGGTCTCGACGATCTCTTCACCGAGAAGCCTGCGGTCGTCAACGGCCTCGCGCAGCTCTACGCGGGCTGGATCACGCAGTACAAGCTCGACGGCTTCCGGGTCGACACGGCGCGGCACGTGAACGCCGGCTTCTGGCGCCTTTGGATTCCGAAGCTGATCGCCGCTGCCAAGTCGGCGGGCGTGGACGACTTCCAGCTCTTCGGCGAGGCCTACATCCAGGACAGCATCGAGCTCTCGGGCTACGTGCGCGACCGCGGCCTGCCGAGCGTGCTCGACTTTCCGCTCCAGACCGTCGCGACGACGTATGCCTCCGGCGGCTCGGGCGCGCTCGGAGTCGCCCACCGGCTCGAGGACGACGACTACTTCCGCACCGCCGCCGGCGTCGAGCCGACGCCGCCGACGTTCCTCGGCAACCACGACATGGGTCGCGCGGCGATGCAGATCCGCCAGGCGGGCGGCGGGCTGAGCGGCGACGCGTTGCTGCAACGCGTGCTGCTGGGCTACGACCTGCTGTATCTCCTCCGAGGCGCGCCGGTCGTCTACTACGGGGACGAGGTCGGGATGATGGGCTCCGCAGGCGACAAGGCCGCCCGGCAAGACATGTTCCCGACGCAGGTTTCCGACTGGCAGACGGAGGACCGCGTCGGCTCGCCGCCGATCGGAAAGGGCTCGTCGTTCGACGTGACCGGCAACCCGATTCAGGGGACGCTTCGTGGACTTGCCGCCCTGCGCGAGCAGCTCCCGGCCCTCTCGACCGGCTGGTCGATCGTGCGCTACGCGAAGGGCCAGCTGCTCGTTGTGAGCCGCATCGACGTCGCTTCGAGGCGCGAGGTGGTCATCGTCTTCAACAACGGCGGCTCGGCTGCAAGCGCGAGGTTCACGACGTCGACGCCCTCGTCGACGTGGTCGCAGGAGCTCGGAAGCCCGGTGCCCATCGCGCCCCCGCGGAGCGATGCGTCCGGCGTGCTGACGGTGCCGGTCTCGGCCACGGGTGCCGTCGTCCTGGAGGCGAACGCACCGATTCCGGACCGCGCGCCGGCGAAACCGAAGCTCGCGGTCAAGCCCGACGACCTGACCAGTCTCTGGGTCGCGCGCGCCACGGTCTCCGGTACGGCGCCGGTGAGCGTCGCCTTCGCCGTCCGTCGCGCGGGCTCGTCGTCGTGGCGGCGCCTCGACGTCGACACGTCACCGCCGTTCCGCGGGTTTGTCGATCCGGCGAAGTTCAAGAAGAACGAAAGGGTCAGCCTCGTCGCGATCGCGCGCGGGCTCGACGGGAGGACTGCATCCTCCGCGGTCGTCCCGTTCCGTGTGCCGAGGCGCTGAGGCCTCCTAACGCTCGGTGGCGACCCGGAGCCCGAGTGCGAGCAGCACGACGCCGGTCAGTCCGTCGAGCCAGCGCGCGACGCCGCCGCGCCGGAAGAATGCTCTCGCGCGTGCGACGAGCACTGCGTAGCCGGTCAGCCAGACGAGCCCCATCGCGGAGAAGACGAGCCCGAGGACCAGCATCGATGCGAACGATGCGTGCCCGCTCGGCGTGAACTGGGGAAGCAGGCTGACGAAGAACACCGCGATCTTCGGGTTGCCGAGGTTGCTGAACAGGCCCTGGCGGAAGGCCGGGGCGCTCGGTCGCGGCCCGCACGGTACGGCGTCGACACGCGTTCGCAGCGCGCGGACGAGCGAGTGCGCACCAAGGTATGCAAGGTAGGCGGCTCCCGCGAACTTGAGGGCGAGGAAGGCGGGCGCCGACGCCTGCAAGAGCGCAGCCGCGCCGGTGCTCGCTGCAACTGCCCAGGTCGCGAGGCCTGTGACGACGCCTGCGGCTGTGAGGATCCCGTCCCGTCGGCCGCCGAAGAGTGCGTTGCGAACGATGAGCGCCGTGTCCGGGCCGGGCGTGACGATCACGACGGCGGAGACTGCGAGGAAGGCTCCGATGTTCGAGACCATTGAGCAACCTGACTTTAGTCGGGTTGCAGTCGTTCCGAAACGACTGCGGAGGATCCGGCGACTACCGTCACGCCATGACGTTTCTCGCCCTGCCGGGACCGTTCGCGTTCGCGCTCTCCACCGAGCGCTTTCGTGCGTTCGGCGTCGACCGCGCGAACGTGTGGCACGAAGGCGGGTTGCACCGCGCGGTCGGCGGCCGTGAGGTGCGGATCGAGCCGGCGCCCGGCGGCGTCGACGTCGAGCCGCTCGACGCCGAGACGGAGCCGGTCGTGCGGACGCTGCTCGGCTTCGCGTTCGAGCTCGAGCCCTTTTACAGCTGGGCGGCGAGCGACCAGGTGCTCCGAGAGGTCGTCCCGCGACTCGAGGGGTTCCGTCCACCGCTGACGCCCGATCCGTTCGAGATGCTCGTCGGCGCGATCACCGCGCAGCAGGTCTCGCTCTTCAGCGCGGTCGCGATCCGCAACCGGCTGATCGAGCGCTACGGCCGTCAGACCGGGGAGGCCTGGTCGTTTCCGACGCGCGGGCGGGTAGCGGCTGCGACCGAGGACGAGCTCTTCGCACTCGGCTTCTCGCGGCGCAAAGCGGAGTACGTCGTCGGTCTCGCGCGCTCCGACCTCGACCTCGATGCGCTTGCCAAGCTTCCGGACGAGGAGGTGAAGGCTCGGCTCGTCGCGCTGCGCGGGCTCGGCGAGTGGACGGCCGACTGGTTCCTCGCGCGGCACCTCGCCCGGCCGCACGCATGGCCCTGGGGCGACCTCGCGCTGCGGAAGGCCGTGGCGGATCTCTATGGTGGACTGGACGTGCGGGATGCGCGCGAGCGCGTTCACCCGTTCGAGAATCTCTCTGCCCACTACCTGCTCCTCGCACAACGCATCCCGTGATCCGTCCAGCGACACCCGGCGACCTTCCGCTCGTCCGTGAGCTGTGGCAGGCGTTCGACTCGGAGATCCCCGACGCGCCGTGGCGGGACGACGACAGCGACGACGATCTCGCCGAGCTCGAACGGGCGATCGCCGACAAGGACGTTGTCCTGCTCGCGGAGGAGGACGGCGTACCGGTAGGCCTCGCGGTCGCTGCGAAGAAGGGCGCGCGGCTCGGCTTTCTCCACATCCTTTACGTGCGACCCGAGGCGCGGCAGCGCGGCGTCGCGTCAGAGCTCGTGCGCGAGACTGCCGTGCAGTTGCGCGAGCAGGGCGCAGAGGTGCTCGAGCTCGAGGTGCTCGCCTCGAACCAAGGTGCGCGCTCGGTCTACGAGCGCTTCGGCTTCGCACCGGCGGAGCTCACCCTCGCGGTGCGGGTCGACGAGCTCGTCGACCGGCTCGCCGCGGCCGAGAGGGGCCCGACGTTCGGCTCGATCCACGTCCAGACCGATGACGTCACCGCGGTTGAGCGCGCGGTGCAGAAAGCGCTGCCGCGCTTTGGACGCACGGCCGGCACGAGCGTCACAGGGCCCGACCACGGCTGGGTGCACGTCCACGACGAGCTCTGCGACCGCGATCCGAACGTCTTGCAGCGGCTCGCCAGGGAGCTGTCATACTCGACGGGCGGGGTCGTGCTTGCGATCGGAGTCGAGGAGGGAGCCGTCGTGCATTACACGCTCTTCGATCGCGGCGGCGCCGTCGACGAGTACGTATCGGTGCCGGAGTATCGCGGTCCGCTGCCGCCCGGCGACGTCGTAGCGCTCGGCGCCAATCCGACGGTCGTCTCACGGCTGACCGGCGCCGACCCGGCGCGCGTCCGCGAGGTTGCGCGGACGGCTGCGTCGCTTTCCGAGCTGCCGCCTGCGCCGGAGCTCCTCGCGCAGATCGCCGGCGTGCTCGGCATCGCCGAGGCGACGCACGGGTGGTCGGGCTGATGCTGACGCTCTACGACGCGGCGCGTTGTCCGTACTGCGCCCGCGTGCGTATCGTGCTCGCGGAGAAGGACGTCGAGTTCGAGGCGGTCGAGATCGACCTCTCCGACCGGCCGGCGTGGATCTACGACAAGAACGCGACCGGGCGCGTCCCTGTGGTCGAGGAGGACGGCTGGCTACTGCCGGAGTCGGCAGTGATCATGGAGTACCTCGAGGAGCGCTATCCCGAGCCGGCGCTTCTTGCGGCGGATCCCGGCGACCGTGCCCTGGCGCGCGTCTGGATCTTCCGGCACGACGACTTCACGAGGCCGTACTACTCGCTCCGCCGCGGCGAGGACGGCGCCGCCGAGCGCCTCGATGCGGAGCTCGCGAACCTCGCCGCCGCGCTGGCCGTCCGCCCGTGGCTCGGAGGCCGTGAGTACGGGCTCGCGGACATCGCGTACGTGCCTTGGCTGCTTCGCGCGCGCGACCTCCTGGGCGTGCAGATCGACGGAAACGTGGCCGAGTGGCTCGACCGCCTGCTCGAGCGGCCGGCGGTCGCCGCGGAGGCACAGGTCATCGCGGCGCTGTAGGTTCTTTCGCAATGGGGTCTGAGTTCCCACGCGTCGTCGATGCCGCCTGGCTCTCGGCTCAGCTCGGCGCAGACGATCTCGTCGTCGGCGACGTTCGCGGCCCGAACGCGCACATGCGCGGGCACATCCCCGGCTCGCGCCCGCTCGTGCTGGGCTCGCCGCCGCCGGGAGCCGACGAGGCGATGGTGGCGGAGCTCGCGAAGGAGGTCGCGCTTCGACTGCGCCGCCACGGGATCACCGGCGCGGAGCGGCTCCTCCTGGTCGACCGCGGCGACGGCGTCGGCGCGATGCCGGCCGCGCAGATGGCGGAGCTCGCAGGCCACCCGCGCGTGGCGATCCTGCTCGGCGGCATGGCGGGGTGGAAGGGCGAGCTCGCGCAGGGCGCGGTCGAGCTCGAGCCGGTGCGCGAAGCGTCGCTCGAGCCGAATGCACGCGCATTTCCTACGCGACAGGAGATCGCGTCGCGGCTCGACGATCCGTCGCTCACGATTCTCGACGTCCGCCGCGAGGAGGAGTACACCGGCAAGGCCGGGAGTCCGTGCGATCCGCGTCAGGGGCACATCCCCGGCGCGACGCGCGTCGAGGTCGGAACCCTGTTCGCGGGTCCCGGCGTGCCGCTGCCGCCGGAGCGAATCCGCGAGCTCGTCGGTGCGCCCGAAGGAGCCGAGGTCGTGGCGTACTGCCACTCCGGCTCGCGCTCGGCGCTCGCGACGCTCGCGCTGCGGAGTGCCGGCTACGACGCGCGAAACTACGCCGGCTCGTGGCACGAGTGGAGCCGCCACAACGAGCTCCCGCTCGAACGCTGACCCCGTACTTCCCAAGTGACAACTTGTCGCTTGGGAATGTTCACGCCGCTCGGGCGAGGACTCGCTCGGCGGCTTCGAGAAACGCGCCGCAGAGCGTCCGCCCGAGCTCGTTCCAGCGGTCGATCTTTGCGGGCGTCTCGGCCCGCAGGGACTCCGCGTCCGGCGGCGGGTCGCCCGTGTCCAGCAGCCAGCCGTCGAGCTGGGTTCGCGTCACCTCGGGATGGAACTGCACGCCCCAGCAGGCGTCACCGAGCCGGAACGCCTGCGTGCAGGCCTCGCTGTGTGCGAGCTCGACCGCGCCTGCCGGCAAGCCGTAGGTGTAGTGATGCCACTGGAGCGCTTCGAACGAGGGCGGCAACGCGCCGAGAACGGGATCCGCGGCGCCCTCCTCAGTCAGCTCGACGCCGTACCAGCCGATTTCGGCGCCGCCCTTCACCGGGGCCACCCACGACCCCGCCGCCCGTGCGAGCAGCTGCACGCCGAGGCATACCCCGAGCACGGGCCGATGGCGGTCGAGCAGCTGCTGGAGCCACATCGTCTCTTCGCGCAGCCACGGATGGTGCGCATCCTGGTCGGCGTGCATCGCACCGCCGAAGACGAGGACGGCGTCGTACGAATCGAGCGGCCGCGCAGGCGGCGTTCCCCACACGAAACTCCACTCGTCGAGCGAGTGCCCCGCGTCCTGGACGACCGGTGCAAAGAGCTCGGTCCGCGCCTCGTCGCCGTGGATCACCGAGAGGACGTGCACGCCCGAATTTTAGTCGCCCCCGGTGGCCTGAATCCTGTTCATGTCGAGCAGCCGCCGCAGCTGCCGCGCGTTCGCCGCCGCCTGGGAGACCCGGCCGAGCGGGTTCTCCGGGTCCTCCGAGCTCGAGTTGTTGTTGAAGAACGCGAACGCCTTCTCGGACCGGCCCGCGAGCTCCTTCAGCGTCGGCACCCACTCCTCGAGCTCCGCGTCGGAGTAGAGGTAGTCGAACCGTTCCGCCGCCGACCCGCCGCGCTTGTTCCAGGTCCCGAGGTTGCGTCCGTGGAAGCGGACGTACGCGGTGTCGGATGTCACCGCCGGCACCGTCGGGATCAGGTTCTTCGCGCTGTCCGACTTCGGCGCGTCGACGGTCACGTACGCCGCACCGAGGTCCTCGAGGAACGAGAGGGTCTCGGCGCGGTTCTCGTCGTCCAGCCACGAACGGTGCCTGAACTCGACGAGCATCTCGTCGCCGCCGAGCAGCTCGCGCGCCCATTGCAGGTACTCGAGCGAGCGTTCCTTGTAGACGATGTACGGCGGGAACTGGAAGAGGATGCCGCCGAGCTTGCCCGTCGTGCGCAGCGGCTCGAGCGCGGCCAAAAAGCGGCGAAACACTTCGCCCCGCAGCTCGCGGGGAGGGCGGTCGACGCGCCCGCGCTCGTCCACCGGCATCGCGTCGCGCAGATCCTCCGGCAGCACCTCGAGCTTCACCGGATGGCGGGTCATCAGCCCGAACGCCTTCACGTGCATCGTGAATCCGTCCGGCGTCCGGTCGGCCCACCCCTGCACCATCTCCTCGCCCGGGAGCCGGTAGTACGTCGAGTCGACCTCGACCGTGTCGAAATGCTCGGCGTAGTACGCGAGCCGCTCCTTGGCGGGGAACTTCGGCGGATAGAAGTACTTGGAGAGCGCTTCGTCCGCCCAGGAACAGGTGCCGATACGAATCGGGGTCAGGCCCGGCATGTTTAGCACCGCTCCAACGTACCGCCGGTTCGCCCGTAACGCAGGTGCTTCCCGACGCCAACTTGCGCTGACCGACTTCTGAAAGAGACGTGAACGGCCGGCTCTGGGGCGTTGACAGACCGCTGAACATCGTTGGACGATGCGGCAGCGATCGCCTGGCTTGAGGTCTGGGCCGCCAACAACAGGAAGGAGATCTGAATGACCTTGAAGAAGGGTCTTGTTACATTCGCGGCCGCGACGGCTGCTCTCGTTTTCGCTGTTCCTGCGTTCGCGGCAGGAAACGCGGGAACAACGGTCGTGAGTACCTTCGACGCGACCGGCGCGGTCTTCACGTGTCCAGGAACCGATTACACCGTGCTAAGCGGCTCGGTGCTGTCTGTGTTCCATGACAGCTTCGCAGCCAACGGCAGCGAACACGTCACCGGCACGACCGCACCGACCGGCGTAACGCTCAGCGACGGTACGACGGACACGGTCTACCGTCTTGCCGGCGCATCGTGGTTCGGCGGAAACCTGAACTACGTCAACGGCAAGTACGAGTTCACAGACACCGAGTTCTTCAACATCCTCGGCCCAAGCGGCGGCGTCGTCGCGAAGGTCGCCGGCGTTGAGCACATGGGGACCGGCGGAAGCACCTTCTCGTTCACGTTCGGTCAGTGTGAGGCGCCACAGGATTAGGCGTCCAACGCGCGTGCGTCTATCCGCACCTCTTCGGGACGTCAAGAGCCGGCGGCAAAGGGATCCGCAGCCCAGTCGCCGGCTCACTTCCACCGCCGGCCGGCGCAGTTGGTTCCTACGGATTCCAGGCGATCCGCTGCGTCCGACCAGCGGCAGGTAATACGGCTGTTTGATCCGAGCGGGCTCGTACTAGACGCGGGTTGGCCTGCACCAGCAGGCGCTGCCCGACTCAGGGCAGCGACGTCGGTCCCGTCTGGTCGAGAGACCGTAAGCGCGGACGGGAAGCGAGTGCATGTCCTCGCGCGAGAGATCGCGGACCCCCTCATCTGGGGTCCTCCCGTCTGGACACCGGACGGCAAGCGAATTCTCGTCGCCGTCGAGGCTCATTTGATTCGTAGTCCGTGAGCAGCGGCGTACGCCTCGATCGCCCGCCGCTGCTCCTAGTACACCCGGCTGCAAGTTCGGCAGCTTCCCGGCGGCGTCTCGCCGCCCGTGGCCGCGTCCTCGGTCGCCCCGATAGTTGGACTATCGGGGCTCCCTGCGTCCTTGCCACGAACGCCGAGCCACTCGCCGGATAAACCACTGAACTTACGGTCGGATGTACTAGATCCTTATGAACGACTCGCCTGTACTGCGTTATGGCTTCACGCGCACGACAGCGCTCTTCACGTTCCACGGCGAGAGCGAGGCGCTCACGCACCCGGCGGGAGCCACCGCTGTCACCGGGTTCGCGCACCCTTGCGCGGTGTAGTCGCGCTCGCCGACGACGGCGTTGATCTGGAAGAAGGTCGTCTTCTTCGGCTTCAACTTTCCGGACACACTCCAGTTGCCGGCGGCGTTCACCTTCGCGGTCGCGACCTTCCTCAAGACCGTGCTCGACGTCCCCTTGTAGACGACGACGAGGGTGTTGGCCGGCACTGCGAGCCCGCCCTCCGTCAGCCTGCCGTTCAGCTGCCACGTGGCCGTCTTCTTCTTGTACGAGGCGTGGATGCCGAGGATGATCGGCAACGGCGCGAGCGCCCGCGCCTCGAACGTGCCGGCCGGGTTCGGTGTGCCCTTGCCCGGGTTGTAGGGCGTGAACAGCGACTCCCATTTCACGAGTCCGCCGCCCGTCGGCGTGGTGAAGATGCCGTTCACCGTGAACTTCGCATCGAGTACCTGTGCGCCCTGGAACGCGCGTCCCGGCGTGCCCACGGGAACGTCAGGCGGCGGCAGGCAGACCTTCAGGTTGTAGCCGCCGAGCGCCTGCGCGGCCCCGGACGTGGGATTGACGTAGAGGGGCACCACCAGAGTCTGGCCGGCGACCGAGAGATTGAGGTTCCACACGGCGGCGTTCGAGCCGGGCGAGCATACGTCCGTCGCATGCTTTGCGGGATCGTCGGTCGTGACGGTGCCGGACAGAGGAAGCGTGAGGTTGTTGTCGCGCGAGAGCGCAGTTGCCTCGACGGTTCCAATCGTCGTCCCGGCGGCCTGGCCGAGGGTCACGCCGTAGCCGGCGCCCGTGAAGATGTTCAGTGCGGCGATGGGATCGCTCGTCTCCGGGAGCTTGATGTGAATGGTGGTCGACTTCGAGCCGGCGAGCACCATCGGGTCGTGCCAGACGGCGATCGAGCCGGTGTTGGCGGCGAAAGCGCCGTTCGCGAACGCGAGCGTCGCGACCGCGGCCACGGCGACGATCGCCGCGCGCAAGGGTGTCTTCATGCGGTCAGTCCTTTCCGTTAGGAAGTCGCAAGGGGTCTTCCAAGTACATTCCAGAACCCGTGCTGGTAGCGCACGAGGTACGTCTTCGTGATCGGGAAGTAGTTGGACGGCGAGGTCGTGATCCGTAGGCCGGGCAGGAGGAACGGGTTCGCGACGTCGAGATGCTGCGCTGCACGAAGCAGGCTCGCGCGCGTCGGGTTCGCGCCTGCACGCTTCAGCGCCTCGATCATCGTGTACGCGGCCATCATCCCGTAGATGTGTGCGACCGCTTTCGGATCCTCTCCTCCGAGGTAGCGCTTCATGATATGGAGGTAGAGCTTCACCCCCGGCGAGCGCTTCTGCGTCGGGTTCGTGGGGTCGTGCAGGAATGCGGTCGACGTCGCGCCGACTCCGGCGCCCGGGCTCGCGTTGAGCTTCACGATCTGCATCACCGCCGGATCGATCGACACGGAGGTCACGTATTCCACCGGCTTCCACCCGAGCTTGTCTGCCGCGACGAATGCCTGGATCGCCTGCTTCGGCAGCGCGAAGATGACGAACGTGTCGGCGCCGGAGGCCTTGAGGGTCTGCACCTGCTGCGTCACCGACGCGTCGAGAAGGGCATACGGCTGTGTCGCCACGATCTGGCCCGCTCTGGCGCCGAGCCCTCGCTTCAGGCCGGCGAGCAGCTCGTTGCCGTACTCGTCGCCCTCGTAGAGCACCGCGATCTTGGCCTTCGGGTGATCCTTCGCGATCAGCCGACCGTAGATGAGGCCTTCGCCCTCGAAGCTCGGCAGGAGTCCGATCGTCCACGGGAACTTCGTGTGCTCCCGGCCGATCACCGCAGCGCCGCTGCCGACGAAGAGCTGCGGCACCTTCTTGTCGTTCAGGTACTGGCGAACGGCGAGAGCGTGCTCCGTGCCGATCGAGTTGAAGATTGCGAACACGCCGTCCTGCTCGACGAGCTTTTGCGTCAGCGGAACCGTCTGCGCGGGGTTGTACTGGTCGTCCTCGATCGTGTAGACGATCTTCCGACCGTTGAGGCCGCCGTGCGCGTTGACATAGTCGAAGTACGCCTTCGCGCCGCTCAGCGTCGGCTGGTACTGCGACTCCGCCCCGGTCAGCGGGCCGGTCGCGCCGAGCACGATCTGCGTCTTCGTGACGCCCGGCGTCGCGTGGCGCGTGTGCAGTCGCCGTGAGCCTTTGCCGGTCGACACCGCCTTCTTCAGCTTCGAGACGTTCAGCGTGACCCGGCCGATCGTGATCTGCGCGTCCGGCGCGACGGACGCGAGGTAGAGCGCGTTCGCCGAGCTCTGGACGAGGGAGGTCGACCCGAGATAGAGCGTAAGCTTCGCGCCCGCGGCGACGCGCAGCGCCTGATTCATCAGCTTGATCGTGACCGTTCCCTTCGTCGCGCTGAGCTTTACGCCGCCCGCGGTGATCGGCGTCGTGCCCGTTGCGAGCACCGCAACGAGCCGGTCCCAGCTCTTCGCGCCGGAGTAGCGGACGACGACAGTCGAGACGCCGAACGTCTCGTTCGGACCACCCGTGATGCGCGCGCCGCGCATGACCTTGCCGTTCGCGCCCGACATCGTCGTCGAGCCGGGCAGAAGCACGGAGGCTGTCTTAGTCTGCGGTAACGCCGTGTAGGTCGTCGTCTTGCCGTCGTACGGGTCGTGGCCGAGCTCGACGACCTTTTTGTCGATCCCGTTCGCCTTGCCGTTGAGAAAGCGGTCGAACCACTTGTATGCGTCGCCCCAGTACTCGGTTGAGTCGGGCGCGCTCGCAGGCGTGATCCCCGGCGGGTGCCCGAGGTCGCCGACGTACAGCCGCTTCGGCCCGCGGAGCGCGTTGTAAGCCGCGAGCGCCTGGTCGATGTCGAAGAGGAAATCCCGGCGGCCCTGGATCAGCAGCGTCGGCGTCGTCACCGACCCGAGCTTCGAGAGCGGTGAGCGGCTCGCGGTGAGCGCCGTGACCGTCGCCATGTTCGTGCTCGTGATGAGTGAGGCCTTCGAGGCGAGCAGCTCCGGATCCCAGCGGCTCTCCGGCACGAGCTGTGCGAGGTATTGCACCAGGCCCGACTTCGAAAGCCCCTGCGGTGCGAGCGCGGTCGCGAGGTTCGTCCAGGTGATCACCGGGACGATGGCCTTGAACGGGACGCCGGCCGTCGTCGCGTTCCAGACCGCACCGCCGCCGAGCGAGATGCCGAGCGCGCCAATCTGCGTGTCGGAGATCTCCGGGCGCGCGGCCAGCCAGGCGAAGAGCTCCTTCGTGTCCTGCACGTCGCGCGGCCCGTCGAGCCCGAACAGCCCTTCAGACACTCCATGTCCCCGGGCGTCGCACATGAGCGAGGCAAAGGCGGGCGCGAACTGGACTCCGAGCGGATACAAATCCTGCCGCTTGCCGCCGAGCCCGTGGAACATCATGATCGCCGGCCAGCCGCCCGCCGGCGGAGTGCCCTCGGGCTCGAAGAGCCCGCAGGCCAGCTTCGCGCCGTCGGAGGCGGTGATCGTGACTTCCTGGGGCGCGGCCGCCGCGGATACCGATCCGCCGAGCGCAAGCGCAGCGAGAAGTGAAGCGAGCAGCACGACCCGGCGTCCCACGACGGGCGACAGGGTATCCCGGTTCTAAGATCAGCGCCATGGATGCGCGCCCGATCGGCGTCTTCGACTCCGGCGTCGGCGGATTGACCGTACTCCACGAATGCCTCGTGACGATGCCGCACGAGGACTTCATCTATCTCGGCGACCACGCGCGCCTGCCGTACGGGCCGCGCCCGCTCCCCGAGATCCGGCGCTTCGCGCGTGAGATCGGCGTATTCCTCGAGGAGCAGGACGTGAAGCTGATCCTCGTCGCGTGCAACGCTGCAACCTCCGCCGCGCTGCCACAGCTGCAGGAGGAACTGCGGGTGCCGGTGATCGGCGTGATCACGCCCGAGGCGCACGCGGCCGTGCAGGCGACGCGCAACCGCCGGATCGGGCTGCTCGCCACGCAGGCGACGGTCGACGGCGCCCGCTACGCCGAGCTCGTGCACGCGCTCGATGCCGGCGTCTCGCTCTTTACCGTCGCGTGCCCGCGGCTCGTGCCGCTCATCGAAGGCGACGACCCCTACCACGAGGAGACCGAGCGTGCCGTACGCGAGTATGCGGCGCCGCTCAGGCAGGCCGAGGTCGACACCGTCATCCTGGGCTGTACGCACTATCCCCTCATCAGACCGATCCTTCAGCGCGTCTTCGGCCGCGACGTGACGCTCGTCTTCTCGGCCGAGGAGACGGCCCGCGAGGTGGCGGAGACGCTCGCCCGCAAGGGCATCGAGAACGACGCCGTGCGCGAGGGCGCCTACCGCTTTCTCACGACGGGAGATCCGGAAGCGTTCCGCGCGATGGGCCGCCGCTTCCTCCAGCTGCCGATCGGCGAGGTCGAGCACGTCACGCTCGCGCGGCTCGAGGGAGCCGCGGCATGACGCGGGCGGACGGCCGCAGGCCGGAGGAGTTGCGCGCGCTCACGATCGCGCCCGACTACCTCGAGAATCCGCACGGCTCGGCGTTGATCACGCAGGGCAAGACGAAGGTGCTCTGCACGGCGATGGTGCAGGAAGAGGTGCCGCGGTGGCTACGCAACCAAGGGCGGGGCTGGCTCACCGCCGAGTACTCGCTCCTGCCGGCGTCGACCGGCGACCGCGTCGAGCGCGAGGCCGCGCGCGGCAAGCAGCAGGGACGCACGGTGGAGATCCAGCGGCTGATCGGACGCGCGGTGCGCGCGGTCGTCGACTTCCGCGCGCTCGGCGAGCGGACGCTCTGGCTCGACTGCGACGTCCTCCAGGCGGACGGCGGCACGCGTTGCGCGGCGATCTGCGGCGCCTACGTCGCGGGGCGGCGCGCGCTCGACCGCTTCGGCCTTTCACGGGCTTTCGTCGACTCCGTCGCCGCGGTTTCGGTGGGGGTCGTCGACGGCGTGCCGATGCTCGATCTCGACTACTCCGAGGACTCGAGCGCCGACACGGACATGAACGTCGTCATGACCGGCGACGGCCGGCTGATCGAGGTGCAGGCGACCGCGGAGCGCGATCCGTTCACGCGGGCGACGCTCGACGAGTTGCTTGCTCTGGCGGAGGCGGGGATCGCCGAGATCACCGAAGTACAGGAAGACGCGGCGTCCGTTGCACTCCCTTAGCGTTCTCGCAGCCATCCCGGAGCTCACCTGGCCCCACGTCTTGCTGCGGCTGTCGCTGGCGGCAGCGCTCGGCGGCGCGATCGGCATGGAGCGCGAGCTGCGGGAGCGCCAGGCCGGTCTGCGCACGCATCTCGTCGTCTGTCTAGGCTCCGCGCTCTTTACGCTCGTCTCAGCCTACGGTTTCCGCGAGTTCCTCGTGAGCGGGGGCTCGCTCGTCCGCACCGATCCGACGCGGATCGCTGCGCAGATCGTGAGCGGCATCGGCTTCCTCGGCGCGGGCGCGATCATCCGCCAGGGCCTCTCCGTTCGAGGGCTGACGACAGCAGCGACGCTCTGGCTCGTCGCCGCGATCGGAATGGCGACAGGCGCCGGCTACTACAGCGCCGCGCTCTTCACAACGGTCGGCGCCCTGCTCACGCTCGGGCCGCTGCGGATCGCCGCCTACAAGATCGTCCACCGCTACCGCCCCGACGTCGACCGCCTGCTCGTCGAGATTCCCGCGGGCGGGAGCCCGGGCCCGGTGATCGAGGCGATCGAGCGTAGCGGCGGGCACGTGCGATCGCTCGAGATCGCGCAGGAGGGCGACCGGCGCTCGATCGCGGTCGACGTCGAGCTCGCCGGCCTCGAGGCCCCGGCCGTGGTGGCGGCGGTCGGCGAGATCGACGGCGTGCTCGAGGTGCGGTGGAACGAGTAGCGGTGCTGTGCTCGCGCAACGCGCACAAGGCGCGCGAGCTCGAAGTGCTGATGCCGGGCTGGACGATCGAGCCGCTCGACGCGGAGGAGTGGCCCGAGGAGATCGGGGAGACGTACGCCGAGAACGCGCGCCTCAAGGCCGAGTTCGGACATTCGCTCATCGGCGGCTGGACGATCGGCGAGGACTCCGGCCTCGAGGTGTCGGCGCTCGAGGGTCGGCCGGGGCTGCACTCCGCCCGTTATGCACCGGAAAGCGCGCCGGCGATCGCGAAGCTGCTCGGCGAGCTGGAGGGTGTCGAGGATCGCCGCGCGCGGTATGTCTCCGAGCTCGTCGCGATCTCTCCGGGCGGCGAGGAGCTCCGCGGCACCGGAGTCCTCGAGGGGGTCATCGCCCACGCGCCGCGCGGCAGCGAGGGCTTCGGCTTCGACCCGGTCTTCGTTCCCGACGGCGAGGAGCGCACCGTCGCGGAGCTCGGCGACGCGTGGAAAGCTCGCCACTCGCACCGGGCGCGTTCGGCGCAGGCACTGCTTCGGGCGTTGCCGGCGACTGGTTGACGACTCCGGAGCGGCTCTGGGAGGCGATGCCCCGGCTGCGTGGCAAACCGCAGAGTACGCGAGGCTCAAGCCGGCGGCTTCGCCGGCTCGAGCCTCGCTAATTCCGTGCGCTGTGACCGCCGCTGCCCTTGCCACCAGTTGAGCTCGGCGCCGAACACGATCACGTTCGCCATCAGGTAGAGCCAGAGCAGCAGGATCGCCGGTCCGCCGAGGACCCGCAGGACAGGGTTCACGTCGGCGAGCCGGACGAAGACCGGGACGATCTGGAACGACGCCTCGAGGAGGATCGCCGCGAAGATCGCCCCCGGCAATACGTCGCGCCACGTGACGGGCGCGTTCGTCAGCACCCGGTAGGTGGTCAGCACGAACGTGAAGACGCCGAGCAGCGATACGGCGATCGAGAGCACGTATGCCGCGACGCTGCTGCCCGCGAAGCCCGGTGCATAGCGCTTCAGCACTTCGACGCCCAGCGCGCCGACTACGAGGCTGACGAAGAGCGTGGTGATGGTCGTCGCCATCACGATGGCCGCGACGCCCTTCCCGTGCAGGAACGAGCGGTTCGGCCGCCCGTACACGATGTTGAACGCCGACTCGAGCGCACTGAAGAGCGAGATCGACGACCAGAGGAGCGCGACGCCGCCGACGATCCCGAGCGTGGCGGCATTGTCCTGCACCTGGTGGACGAGCGAGAGGATGCTCTTGAGCGAGCTGCTCGGGAAGGCGCGGTTCAGCTCCTTCACGAGGAAGTCCGACGCGTCCGCGCGGTGGACGAGACCGAGGAGCGAGAGCGAGAGGAAGGTGAGCGGTACGAACGAGAGCAGCGCGAAGTACGCCACCATCGCTGCGAGGTGGGGGCCGCGGTCGGCGAAGAACTTGGCGAGGAGGGCCCGCTTGCGGAGGCGCACGTGCGGGAGTTTGCACGGTGGTACCCTCGGCGTCGATGGACGCCGCCCAGGCACTCGCCGATCTGACGGAGATCTCGTCGCAGATTCAAGCCGCCGTGCTCTTCGACGAGAAAGGCTCGGTTCATGGCTCGACGCTCGGCGCCGACGACGCAGCTCAGGCATTCGCGGATGCAGCTTCAGCCCTGCTCGAGCATGCCGCAGGCTTTCGCTCGCAGGGCGGAACCGTGACACAGCTCGATGCTTCGACAGCCGGAGGCAACGTCTTCGTCGTCCGCGACGGCGCGCGCCGGATCGCCGCGACGACCGGCCCGGAGCCGACGGTGGGGCTCGTCTTCTACGACCTCAAGAGCTGCCTCCGCAGCAGCGCGGATGCCGCCCCGGAGACGCCCAAGCGCACGCGGCGGAAGAAGGCGGACGATGAGGCGTAAGCTTCTCGCCCTGCTCGGCTTCGGCACCGGCGTCGTCGCCGGCAGCGTTCTCTTCAGGCGCTCGTTCGCGAGGCGCCGCGACCACGTCGACGTCTACTTCGACGACGGGTCGATGGTCTCGTTCGCCGACGGCTCGCAGGAGGCCGACACGCTGCTGCCGGTCGCGCAGGCCGTGCTCGCCGCCGCGCGCCGGTGAGCGATCCGCTCGCTGAGGCGCTCCTCGAGCACGCGTACCTCGAGGGCGACTTCGTGCTTCGCTCGGGCAAGCGGTCGCGCTACTACCTGGACAAGTACCGCTTCGAGACGCGGCCCGAGCTTCTGCGCCCGCTGGGCGAGCGGATTGCAGCAACCGTGCACGAGCACGCGCCGGATGCCGAGCGGCTCGCGGCGCCCGAGCTCGGCGCCGTCGCCCTCGCGGCCGCCGCCTCGCTCGACTCGGGCCTGCCGTTCCTGATCGTGCGCAAGGAGGCGAAGGAGTACGGGACCGGCAACCGTCTGGAGGGGCCGTACGAAGCCGGCGAGTGCATCTGTCTTGTCGAGGACGTCGTCACCTCCGGGGGCGCGCTGCTCGAGTCGATCGAGGCGGTCCGTGCCGTCGGGCTGGTCGTGCACACGGCGGTGTGCGTCGTCGACCGCGAGGAGGGCGGGGCGGACGCACTCGCCCGGCACGCGGTCCGGCTGCGCCCGCTGTTCCGTGCGAGCGAGCTCCTCGCCGCCAGAGCCGTTGGTTGAGCCGGTTTTTCGGCCCTGTTAGGGTCGAACCGGCTCGGGCAACCGATCAAGGAGGAGAGGCACGTGACCAAGCAGGAGTTCGTGGCAGAGGTGGCTCGGCGGAGCCAGCTCACGGCGCGCGACGCAGGCAAGGCCGTCGACGCGTTCCTGGAAACGATCACGGACACGCTCCGGGCGGGCGGCGACGTGTCCTTCACCGGCTTCGGGAAGTTCCAGACGCAACAGCGCGCGGCACGCACGGGCGTGAATCCCCGCAATCCGACCGAGAAGATTCACATCCCCGCTGGGCGGGTTCCGAAGTTCTCGGCCGGCAGCGCGCTGAAGTCGGCGGTCAAGTCCGGCTAGCGGGCACGGTTCCGTATCCGATCCGGCCGCCTGAGTACATTGCCCGGGGATGGCGACCGTGGCGGTGACGAGCTTCTCCGACCGGCTCGCCGACGCGGTCGAGCGCAAGCAGAGCCAGCTCGTGGTCGGGCTCGACCCGGTGCGGGAGCACCTACCGGACGAGCTGCGCGCCGCGACACCGGCAAGGGCATTCGCGGCGTTTTGCCGCGGGATCGTCGACGCGGTGGCGCCCATGGCCGTCGCCGTGAAGCCGCAGTCGGCGTTCTTCGAGGCGATCGGGCACGAGGGAGTTCGCGTGTTCGGGGAGGTGTGCGCGTACGCGCGCGAGGCTGGGCTGCTCGTGATCGCGGACGCGAAGCGCGGCGACATCGGATCGACGGCGCGCGCGTATGCGACGGCGTTCATCCCGCTCGCAGACGCCGTCACCGTGAACCCGTACCTTGGCCGCGACTCGCTCGCGCCGTTCTTCGACGCCTGCCGCCGCGAGGGTGCGGGTGTGTTCTGCCTGGTCAAGACCTCGAACCCGGGCGGCGCCGACGTGCAGGACGTCATGCTCGCCGACGGCCGCCGTCTCTGGGAGCACGTCGCCGCGCTCGTCCACGAGTGGGGAGAGGACCTCGTGGGCGAGCGGGGACTGTCGTCGGTCGGCGCGGTCGTGGGCGCGACGTTCCCGCAGGAGGTCGCAGCAGCCCGGCGGCTACTTCCCAGAACGGTGTTCCTGCTCCCCGGCATCGGTGCGCAGGGCGCGGGCCCCACCGACGTCGCCGCAGCATTTGCGAGCGGGCCGGCGAGTGCGCTCGTGTCCGCGTCCCGGTCCGTGATCTATGCGTCCTCGGGAGGGGATTGGCGCACTGCGGCCGCCGCCGAGGCAGAGCGCCTCGCGCGCGAGGTCTGGAGTGTCTCGGCCACGTCGTAAGCCGAGACCCGGTTTCGCGCGCTACGCCGCTCCTGCGGCCTTCCTGCTCGGGGTCACGATCGCAGTGCTCCTGATCCGCTCCGGCCTCGGCGGGGGCTCGAGCCCGCAGACGACGACCCGCGGGCCCGCGACGAGACCGGCGACGACCCTCGCGCCCACGACGACGAGGCGCACCAAGACGGGTTCCGCCCGCCGGTTCTACACGGTGGAGAGCGGGGACACGTTCGGCTCGATCGCGGCCAAGGAGGGGGTCACCGTCTCGGAGCTGCAGGCGCTGAATCCCGGCGTCAGCTCGAACTCCCTCCAGGTCGGGCAGAAGCTTCGCGTGAAGTAGCGTTCGGCCGCATGCGCCGGCTGATCGTCGCGATGATCGTGGCGCTCGTGTTCGCGGGAGCGGCCCGGGCCGCCGCCCCGAAACCGGAGGCTCGCGCGTTCTTCGTCGTCAACGGATCGAACGGGGAAGTGCTCGCGGCGCGGAATGCCCGCGCGAAGCTGCCGATCGCGAGCATCACGAAGCTGATGACGGTGATCGTCGCGCTCGACCACCTGAAGCCGACCGAGACCGTGACCGTCTCGGCAGCGTCCGCCGAGGTAGGCGAGTCGCGGATCCCGCTGCGCAAGGGACAGCGCGTGCTCGTTCGAGACCTACTCGCCGGGGCACTGATTCAGAGCGCGAACAACGCCGCGACGGCGCTTGCCTCCGCCGCGTCGGGCGGCAACATCCCGCGCTTCGTCGGTTGGATGAATGCGCGGGCGACGAAGCTCGGCCTGCGCGACACGCATTTCGTGCGGCCGGATGGGCTCGACGTCGCCGGTCACGTGTCGAGCGCGCGCGACGTCGCACTGCTCGCGCGGGTTGCGATGCACAAGGGGATCGTGCGCGAGCTCGTCCGCGAGCGCAGCGCCACGATCGAGGGCGGAAGCTTCGTCGTGCGGACGTGGAATGACCTACTCGGAGTCTTCCCCGGGCTGATCGGCGTCAAGACGGGCCACACGAGCGACGCGGGCTGGTGCGAGGTCGCTGCCGCGCGTCGCAACGGCTTCACGATCTACGTCGTGATCCTCGGTAGTCCGACGCGGTCGCAGCGAAACTTGGATCTCAACCGGCTGCTCGCTTGGGGCGTGTCGCAGTACCGCACGCTCACGCTCGTCGCGAGGCAGCCGTACGCATGGGCTGCGGCGCCGTACGGACGCGATCGTGTCGCCCTCGTCGCGCGAAGGCCGCTCGTGAAGGTCGTACGCGTCGGACGTCCCGTCCTCGAGCGGATCATCGCTCCGACCACCGTCGCCCTGCCCGTCCTGCGCGGAACGCGCCTCGGGCGGATCGAGGTCTGGACGGGAGGCAAGCTACTGGGAATGCGTCCGTTGCTGGCGGCACGCACCGTCGAGCGGCCGGGGCTCGGGGGACGGCTACGGTGGTACTCCACGAGAACCGTGCACAATCTGGTGGGCCTCCTCCCGTGATAGTCACAGTCACCCTCAACGCGGCCGTGGACCGCACGCTCACGGTGCCGAACTTCCAGCTCGGGCACCGTCATCGCGCAAGCGCGAGTCTCACGTCGGCAGGCGGCAAGGGCATCAACGTCGCGCGCGCGCTCAAGCGGCTCGACTCCCCGGTGATCGCATCCGGTCTCGCGGGGGGGCGTACGGGGGACAGGATCGTCGAGGAGCTCGCGGGGGAGGCAATCCTCAACGACTTCGTCCGCATCTCCGACGAGTCGCGCACGTCGACGGCGGTCGTCGACCCGACGGCCGGCGCGCTCAGCGAGATCTACGAGTGGGGGCCGGCGGTACGCCGCGAGGAGCTCGACACGCTGCTCGACAAGCTCCACTACCTCTCGCGAGTCGCATCGTGGGTCGTCTTCTGCGGCTCGCTGCCGCGCGACGTCGACGACGACTTCTACGCAGAGGCGATCCGCGACCTGAACCGCCGCGGCGTGCCGTGCGTGCTCGACACCGAAGGCGAGGCGCTCCGCTTCGGCGTGGATGCGGAGCCGTTCCTCGTGTCGCCGAACCAGCGCGAGGCGGAGAGCCTCGTCGGCCAGGAGTTCTCCGAGGACGAGGACTTCGTGATGGCGCTCGACGCGATCGCCGACCTCGGTGCGCGCAACGTGTTGATCACGCAGGAGACGTCTTGCTTCGCGCTTTTCCGCGAGGAGCGGACGGTTCGCCGCTTCCGTGCCTCGATCGCCCGCGTCGAGCCGATCGCGCCCGTCGGCGCGGGCGACGTCCTGCTGGCGGGCTTCCTCGCCGCGCGCTTCAACGGGCGTCGGTTGGACGACGCGCTGCGTCAGGCGATCGGCTGCGCGGCCGCGTCGGTCGTCGAGCTCGGCGCGGGGCGCTTCGATCCTCGGGAGGCGAATCGGCTGGCCGCGAGCGTCGTCCTGGAGGAGCTCCAGCCGATCAATGCGTAACGGGGCGGCAGTCGTTTCGGAACGACTGCGGCGCTCATCGCTTGCCTGAGAGATACAACGCGCGAATCCGTCCGCCGCTCTTGACGTTCTCGGCCCATGCGAGGCGGCCGCCCTCGACGGACAGCCCGATCGGCGTCGCCGCGGTCTTCACGAGCAGCGTGTCTCGGTCCGTGGTCAGGTCGACCGAGTGGACGCTTCGGCCGACGCGGTACACCGCCACTCGGTCGGTCGTGCTCACCTCCGGGCTCGCCGCCTCCGGGACCGGAACCGAGCCGACGGGTTGACCCGTCTGGCTGTCGTACCACGCAAGGCGCAGCCCGACGGGCGCGCGCTCGAGCGTCAGCAGCACGTGCGGTGAGAGGGCGATCGCAAGTGGCATCCCTTGCGGCTGCACGCGCGCTATCGAAGCGCCGCTCTCTGCGTCGATCACTTCGATCGGCAGGTCGGCGCCTGCGAAGGGTCGGCCGTTCTTCGCGACCGTCGCGGCGGGGACGTAGGCGACCGTCGAGCCGGCCGCGGCGACGGCGATCGCCGCATCGGTCCCCTCGATCAGCTGCGGTGTCTGGCGGCCGACGATCCGGTATACGCCGCCGCCCGCCTTCTGCATCGCGCAGGATCCCGTACCCGCAAGGCAGCCGGCCTCGTCCTCGTAGTCGACCGACGTCACGCCGTAGACGAGCGTCGTACCGTCGCCGGAAACGCCGCCGAGCCAAAGTCCGGCACCGCGCTTGGTGTGGACGATCTCCTGATAGCGGCGTTCCGTCCGGTCTCCCGCTCCGGCGCCGATGAGGTAGTCGAACGGGAGCGGGGCGTCCTCGCGCAGGGTCCAGATCACCCTGGATGTGTCGCCCGCGAGCGCGAGCCAGACCGGCTGGATCGCGTTCCAGCGGCACGTCACGTTGCGGGCGCCCCCCTGCAGCGGCAGGGTGGTCTTGAGGGGATTCGCGAGCGACATCACGTGCACTCTGTTACAGCGGCGCGCGCCCGGGGCGAACCACGAGATGAGCGAGCCGTCCTGGGCGAAGGCCGCGATCGTCCCGCCGCCGGGGCGGGCGTAGAGGGTCTCCGTGCGCGGCGTTGACGAGACCGTAGGAGTCACCGCGGTCAGGAGGCCGAGCGCGGTGGCGAGCAGCGAGAGCATCGGCGTCACGGTAGCCCCGCTCTTGTTAGGAGCGTGTTCAGGGAGGCCGTCCAGGCAGGGTGGTACCCTGACATCCCTTGAGCGTCGAACTCCGCCAGGACGAGCTGCAACGGCTCGTCGCCCTGGACCGGAAGTTCGCAAAGGAGGGCCTCACGTTCGACGACGTGCTGCTCGTGCCGGCCGAGTCGCGCGTGCTGCCGAACGACGTCTCGACCCACACGCGGCTCACGCGCACGATCGAGCTCAGCATTCCCGTCGTCTCGGCGGCGATGGACACCGTCACCGAGGCTCGGCTCGCGATCGCCCTGGCCCGCGAAGGCGGCATGGGCATTCTCCACCGGAATCTTTCGATCGAGGATCAGGTCGCCGAGGTCGACAAGGTGAAGCGCTCGGAGGCGGGGATGATCGTCGAGCCCGTCACGCTCCCGCCCGGAGCGTTGATCCGCGACGCGCTCGAGCTGATGGCGCACTACAAGGTCTCAGGCGTCCCGATCACCGACGAGGTGGGCGTCCTGGTCGGGATCCTGACGAACCGCGACCTTCGCTTCGAGCTCGACGTCGATCAGCCCGTGTCGGCGCTCATGACGGCGCGCAACCTCGTCACCGCCCCGGTCGGGACGACGCTCGAAGAGGCGAGGGAGATCCTCCATCGCAACAAGATCGAGAAGCTGCCGGTCGTCGACGCGAACGGCAAGCTCAAAGGATTGATCACCGTCAAGGACATCCGCAAGACGATCGAATACCCGCAGGCGACGAAGGACGAGCGCGGTCGGCTGCGCGTCGGCGCCGCGGTCGGCGTCGGTCCCGACGCACTCGAGCGTGCACAGGCACTGATTGCGGGGGGAGCGGACGTGCTCGTCGTCGACACGGCGCACGGGCATTCGACGGGCGTGATCGAGATGGTGCGAAAGATCAAGGCGTTCTCGCCCGTCGACATCGTCGCCGGGAACATCGCGACGAGCGAGGCTGCGCGCGCACTCATCGATGCAGGCGCTGACGCAATTAAGACGGGCGTTGGACCAGGATCTATCTGCACAACCCGCGTGGTCGCGGGAGTCGGCGTGCCGCAAGTGACGGCGATCTACGACTGCGCGTCCGTTGCCGCGGATGAGAACATCCCCGTGGTCGCCGACGGCGGCTTGACAACCTCTGGCGACATAGCGAAGGCGATCGCGTCAGGCGCCGAGACGGTGATGCTCGGGTCGCTCCTCGCCGGCACCGACGAGGCGCCGGGCGAGGTCATCCTCGTCCAGGGCGAGCGCTTCAAGGAGTACCGGGGCATGGGCTCGCTCGGCGCGATGCGCGCCCGTTCTTTCTCGAAGGATCGCTACTTCCAGGGAGATGTCGAGGATGTCGACAAGCTCGTGCCGGAGGGCATCGAGGGCCGCGTCGCCTACAAGGGGCCGCTTAGCCCGATCGTGTACCAGCTCGTCGGCGGTCTTCGCCAGGCGATGGGCTACTGCGGCGCCGCGACGATCGACGCGATGAAGAGCGCGCGCTTCGTCCGCATCAGCGGCGCGGGCCTGCGCGAGTCCCACCCGCACGACGTCACGATCACGAAAGAGGCGCCGAACTATCGCCGCTGAGCCGTCGAACGTCGTCCAGTTGCCGGTTGCAGAAGACCGGCCGGTACTGGTCGTCGACCTTGGCGGTCAGTACTCGCAGTTGATCGCACGTCGCGTACGGGAGTGCCGCGTCTACTCGGAGCTCGTAGGGCACACGATCTCTCCGGAGGCGGTGCGCGCCCGCAATCCGTACGCGGTCATCCTCAGCGGCGGCCCAGCTTCGGTGTACGCCGACGACGCACCGCATGTCGATCCGGGGATCTTCGAGCTCGGTATTCCGACGCTCGGCATCTGCTACGGCATGCAGCTGATGGCGCTCGACCTCGGCGGTCGCGTCGATCGCACGGGCGTCTCCGAGTTCGGCAAGACCGATCTCGAGGTCGGGGAGTCGACCCTCCTGAAGGACACTCCGGCGAAGCAGACCGTGTGGATGTCGCACCGCGACTCCGTCGTGGCACCGCCCGAGGGCGCGCGCGTGGTGGCCGGTTCGCAGTCGACGCCGATTGCGGCGTTCGAGGCTCCCGAGCGCTCGCTCTACGGCGTGCAGTTCCATCCCGAGGTGGTTCACACGCCGCACGGAATGGACGTGCTGAAGAACTTCCTCTACGAGATCGCCGACGCACCGCCTGTGTGGACGCCGGCCGCCGTCATCGAGGAGCACGTCGAGCGCATCCGCGCGCAGGTGGGGACCGAGCGCGTGCTGTGCGCGCTGTCCGGCGGCGTCGACTCCGCGGTCGCGGCGCTGCTCGTCCACAAGGCGGTAGGCGACCAGCTGACCTGCGTGTTCGTCGACCACGGCCTGTTGCGGCAGAACGAGGCGGAACAGGTTGTCGAGATCTTCGGCGACTACTTTCACGTACCGCTCGTGCATGTGCAGGCACAGGAGCGGTTTCTCGACCTGCTCGACGGCGTCGAGGACCCCGAGCAGAAGCGGAAGATCATCGGCCGCGAGTTCATCCGCGTCTTCGAGGATGAGTCGCGCAAGCTCGGTGACGTGAAGTGGCTCGTGCAGGGGACGCTCTACAGCGACGTGATCGAGTCCGGCGGCACCGAAGGAGTCGCCGCGACGATCAAGTCGCACCACAACGTGGGCGGACTGCCCGACGACATGAAGATGAAGCTCGTGGAGCCGCTGCGCCTGCTCTTCAAGGACGAGGTTCGCCGCGTGGGCGAGGAGCTCGGCATGCCGGAACGCATGGTCTGGCGGCAGCCGTTCCCCGGGCCTGGGCTCGCGATCCGGATCATCGGCGCCGTCAGCGAGGAGCGGCTGCAGATCCTGCGGGAGGCCGACGCGATCCTCCAGGAGGAGGTGCGGCGCGCCGGGCTCTACCGGGATCTGTGGCAGTCCTTCGCCGTGCTTCCGGCGATTCGCTCGGTTGGCGTGCAGGGCGACGAGCGAACGTACGGCTATCCGATCGTGCTCAGAGCTGTCACGAGCGACGACGCGATGACCGCCGACTGGGCAAGGCTGCCCTACGACCTGATCGAGACGATCTCCGGGCGGATCGTTAACGAGATCCCCGGCGTGAACCGCGTGGTGCTCGACGTGACGTCGAAGCCGCCGGCCACGATCGAGTGGGAGTAACTGGGCTCGACCACGTCGTGATCGCGGTCTCCGACTGGGACCGTTCGAACGCGTTCTACCGCGACGTCCTTGGTGCTGAAATCGTCGAGATCGAAGGCGGCCGTTACGCCTACCGGCTGCCGGACGGGCGGCAGCTCAACGTCCACGGGCCGGGGTCGACGCCGCACCCGAGGGCGGCCGACCCGGTGCGGCCCGGGAACAGCGATCTCTGCTTCCTCTGGGAGGGCACCGTCGCGGCGGCGGCCGCTCATCTCGAGGCGCACGGCGTTGCAGTCGAGCTCGGCCCCGAGCTCCGCATCGGCGCTCGGGGAACCGGGACGAGCGTTTACTTCCGCGATCCCGACGGCACGCTGCTCGAGCTGATCACGTACCGCGGTTGACCGGCGGTTCAACGGCGGAGTAGCGTCACCGCGACAGCTGCGTATCAGGGGAGAGAAAGGGAGGGTCTCATGCCTGTAGTCCTTCGCGCCGCGCTCGCAGTCTTTGCACTCGCACTCGTCCTGCCGGGAGGCGCGCTCGCCGCGACCTCGGCCGGACAGCCGTTCCCGTCGAACATCTACACGACGCCCGATGCGACGCAAGTGACAGGCCTTCGCATTCATCTGCCGACCCCGAACTGCGCCACGAATCCCTCCGACTGCGCGGACGTCGCGGTCCTGAACACGCTCGACGGCTTCAACATCCAGCCGCGTATCTCCATTCCCTTCTCGGCCGCGATCGACCCCTCTACCGTCTCGAGCTCGACGGTCTTCCTCGTCGGCTCGGGCGGCCACGTCGTCGGCATCAACCAGGCCGTCTGGGAGCCCGGGACGACGTCACATCCGAAGAACACGCTGCACGTCGAAAGCGACGAGCAGCTGGCTCAAGACTCGACTTACCTGCTCGTCGTCTCGCGCGGCGTTCACGACTCGAACGGTGAGCCGCTGGCCGAGACGACGCTGGCCCACGATTTGAACTTCGGCCAGACGAAGGACGCAGCGTTGAAGGCGTACCGCAAGTCGCTCCTCGACGCACTCCCCATGGCGCTGGCAGGTGGCGTGGAGGAGGACCAGATCGCCGCCGCCAGCCTCTTCACGACACAGAGCATCAACGCGATCTCGACGAAGATCCGTTCGCAGCTCCCGGGCGGGACCGCGAACTTCGTGCTCGGCACGGGCGGCGAGCGGACGGTCTTCCCGCTCTCAGGCGTGTCGTCCGTCACATTCCTCCGGCAGACCGGCACGGCCCCGACGTTCACGGGAGGCACCTTGTACGCGCCGAGCCTGCTCTTCGCCGGGATCGGCACGCTCGCGTTCGGGACCTACGATTCACCGAACTACGAGACGGCGGCCGAGGTGATCCCCGCGGTCGGGACGAGGACGGGCGTGCCCGCCGTCCAGTCCGTGAACCACCTGCAATTCACGCTGTGGGTTCCCGCCGGGACGAAGCCTGCGGGCGGCTGGCCCGTCGCGATCTTCGGTCACGGGTTCACCGACAGCAAGAACGGAGCCCCTACCGCAGTCGCAGGAACGCTGGCCCGTAGTGGCATCGCGACGATCGCGATCAACGTCGTCGGGCACGGCGGCGGCCCGCTCGGCACGTACACAGTGAGCCGAGTAGGCGCGCCGTCGGTCGTGCTTCCGATCGGCGGGCGCGGCATCGACCAGGATGGCAACGGGACGATCGACTCGACGGAGGGCGTGAGCGCCGTCGGCGCGCAATCCCTGATCGGCAACCGCGACGGACTTCGCCAGACGACGATCGACCTGATGCAGCTCGTCAAGGTGCTGAAAGGGGGCGTCGACGTCGACGGCGACGCTTCGCCCGATCTCAGCACGTCCCGGATCTACTACGCCGGCCAGTCGTTCGGCGGGATCTACGGCGTGCCGCTGCTCGGTCTCGAGCCGGACATCCGCGCCGGCGTCCCGAACGTCCCGGGTGGCCCGATCATCGAGATCGCGCGGCTCAGCCCGTCCTTCCGGATACTCGTCGGCTTCGCGCTGCTCACACGTTCGCCGTCGCTCTACAACGCTGTGCCCAACGCTGGGCTCGACAACTTCAACGAGAACATCCCGCTGCGAAACCTGCCGCTTCTGGTGGACACGGTTCCCGGCGCCTCGGCGATCCAGACCGTGATCGACAACACGGAGTGGGCGCAACAGGCGGCGAACCCGGCCGCGTACGCACCGTTCATCACGCGTCCGGTGATCATCCAGTTCGCTCGTGGCGACAAGACCGTGCCGAATCCGACCGCGAGCGCGATTCTCCGGGCGGGCGGGCTCGCCTCGAGAGCGACACTCTTCCGGAACGATCTCGCCTTCGCTGCGAATCCGCTCGTCGCGAAGAATCCGCACACGTTCCTGACCAACGTCAGCGGACCCGGAGCGACGTTCGCGTTCCAGGCACAGCAGCAGATCGCGACCTTCTTCGCGACCGACGGTGCCGTGACGATCGACCCGGATGGGGCTGCGCCGTTCTTCGAGACGCCGACCTCGATGGTTCCGGAGGATCTCGCGTTCATTCCCTAGCACACCCGGCCGCAAGTTCGGCAGCTTCCCGGCGGCGTCTCGCCGCCCGTGGCCGCGTCCTCAGTCGCCCCGATAGTAGGACTATCGGGGCTCCCTGCGTCCTTGCCACGAACGCCGAGCCACTCGCCGGATAACCCACTGAACTTGCGGCCGGATGTACTCGTCGAGCGGCTCGCGCGCGCACGCATCGGAGCGACGTACAACCAGTACGCTCGCTCCGAGCTGCGCCGCGGGCGGCTCCACGAGCATCTCGTGCAGCGCGAGCACGCTGAGCTCCTGCTCGTCGGCGAGGCGGCAGGCTACCGCGGCGCCCGCATCAGCGGCGTGCCGTTCACCTCGGAACGCCAGCTGACCGGCAGCGGGCCGGCCGAGGCGACTGCGACGATCGTCCACCGCGTCCTGCGTGAGCTCGGGATCGAGAACGACGTTCTGCTCTGGAATGTCGTGCCGACGCATCCGGGGACGGCGACCTCGAACCGGCTGCCCACGCGTGCTGAGGTTCGCGCCGCGCGTCCGTTCCTGGACGAGCTCGCCCGCGGCCGGCACGTCGTCGCCGTCGGACGGCTTGCCGCCGACGTGCTCGACGCGCCGTACGTGCGTCATCCCTCGCATGGCGGCGCGCGTGCGTTCGCCGACGGCCTGCGGCGTACACTCGGGCGGTGAGGCCCGAGGTCCGCCGGAACGCGTTTCTCCTCGCCGCATGCCTCGTCTGCAACTCTGCCGCGCTCCAGCTCGCAGCTGCGCTCAGCTCGCTGACCCTCGTCGCCGTCACCGGGATAAAGGGCATTCTCGGCCTCGGGCCGGCGATCTTCCTCGCGTCCGGCGCGGCTGCGGTGGGGCCGGGAGGACGCCTGATGGACCGGGTCGGGCGGATGCCGGTCATCCGTGGCGGCTTCGCCGGCGGGGCCGTCGGGTGCGCTGCGGTCGCGGCCGGCTGCCGCTTCTCCTCTGTGCTCCTGGTCTGTGCCGGGCTCGCGCTCCTTGGAGGCTCCGGCGCGATCGCGCTCCTGTCACGCGCGGCGGCCGCGGAGATGTTCCCGCCCGAACGACGCGCACGCGGGATGTCGTTCGTGCTGTTCGGGTCGGTCTCCGGGGCGCTCTGGGGGCCCGTGCTCTTTGGGCCGCTCTTTGCGCATCGAGGCGTCGAGGCACATGCGCTTGCCGCCCCGTGGTTGATCGGGATCCCGTTCATGCTCGCCGGGTTCGGGATCGCGTCCCTCGTGCGCCCCGACCCGATGGAAATCGCGACGACCTACCCGGCCGAGCGCGACGCCTCGGTTCCCGCCGCTCCGCTGCGAGAGATCGTCCGCCGGCCGGGTGTGTCCGCCGCGCTTGTGGCCGCCGTCGCGAGCTTCGCGGTGATGGCCTCCGTGATGAATCTCGCGGGCTACGTCGCCGTCGGCCGAGGCCATCACCAGGGCGACGTCTTCACGATGATCAGCATCCACATCCTCGGGATGTTCGGCCTCATCCTGATCGTGGGCGACCTGATCGACCGCTTCGGCCGGCGCCGCGCGCTCGTGGCCGGGCTCGCGCTGATGACGGTCTCGAACGCCGCGCTCATCTGGGTCACCGGGGTCGGCGGGATGAGCCTCGCCCTGCTCGGTCTCGGGCTCGGCTGGAACTTCTCGTACGTGGCCGCCACGACCGAGCTCGTCTCACTGACGTCTCCGGCCGAGCGCGGCCGCCTGATCGGCTTCTCCGACCTCCTCGCGAGCGTCGTGGCGGCCGGTCTGGCCCTCCTGGGCGGGCTCGTCTACACCGGCGCCGGCGTCGTGGCCCTGGCGATCTCGGCGGCGGCTCTCGCAGCCCTGCCGGCCCTCTGGCTGGCCGCCCGGCCCGCCTTGCGACCGCTTGCCGCCGCCGACTGAGGACAAGCTCGGAATTTCGCTACAATCCCGCGTCGGCGGACGCCTGTCCGCCTCTTTTCTGTGATGAAGACCTATACCGCCAAGCCGGGTGAGATCACACGCGAGTGGTACCTCGTCGACGCCGAGGGGCAGACGCTCGGCCGGCTTGCCACGCTCCTCGCGGACACGCTCCGCGGCAAGCGGAAGCCTCAATACACCCCTCACGTGGACACCGGCGACTTCGTGATCGTCGTCAACGCCGAGAAGATCGTCACCACCGGGAACAAGCTCGACCAGAAGCGGTACTACCGCCATTCGGGCTATCCCGGCGGGCTCAAGACCCGCACGCTGCGCGAGCAGCTCGACCGGCGCCCGACCGAGGTCATCCGGGTTGCCGTGAAGGGCATGCTCCCGAAGAACAAGCTGGCGAGGCGCCAGCTGACGAAGCTGAAGGTCTACGCAGGCCCCGACCATCCGCACGGGCCCCAAGCGCCAAAGCCCCTGAACCTGGAGCAGAAGTGAGCGGGCTAGCTCAATACCGCGGCACCGGCAAGCGCAAGACCTCCGTGGCGCGCGTGATCCTGCGGCCCGGCGACGGCGCTACGTGGGTCAACGGGCGGACGCTCGACGAGTACTTTCCGCGCAACATCTGGCGGACGATCGCCATGTCCCCGCTCAAGGTGGCGGGCGTCGAGGGGACCTACGACCTGCGCGTCCGCGTCCACGGGGGCGGCCTGACCGGCCAGGCCGGCGCCGTCCGCCACGGGATCGCCCGCGCTCTCGTCGAGGCGAATCCGGAGCTGCGGGTGGCGCTGAAGCGCGAGGGATTTCTGACGCGCGACGCGCGCCAGGTGGAGCGCAAGAAGGCCGGACTGCACAAGGCCCGCAAGGCGCCGCAGTTCTCGAAGCGTTAGTACACCGGACCCAGACGTTGCAGGAGCCCTTCTGCAGGGCATGAAGGGGTTAGCCGTGCCGATGCCGTCCGACACTCAAACCCGCCAGCTAAGGTCCCGCGCCTTGCCACGGGAGTACTTCGGAACGGACGGTGTCCGCGGAATCGTGGGCGAGTTCGTGACACCTGAGCTCCTCGAGCGGCTCGGGAGGGCCTCGGCGCTCTGGTCCGGCCGCGGGCGCGTGTTCATCGGGCGCGACACCCGCGCGTCGGGCGAGGAGCTCGCGGCTGCGTTCGCACGCGGAGTTGCATCTGCCGGCGGCAGCGCCGTTCTTGCCGGCGTCGTGCCCACGCCGGCGGTCGCGTTGCTGCGGCTCGATCTCGGAATCGTGATCTCCGCTTCGCACAACCCGCCCGAGTACAACGGCGTGAAGTTCTTCGACCGCAACGGACGCAAGCTCAGCGATGACGCGGAGGAAGAGATCGAGGCGCTGCTCGACGCGCCGGCGCGCGGCGGCGGCGAGATCGACTTCGTCGACGTCGCGGTCGACAGCTATCTCCAGCACGTGCTCGAACGCTTCGGCTCCGATCTGTCGGGGCTGCGTATCGCAGTCGACTGCGCAAACGGCGCGTACTCCACCATCGCGCCGCACGCGTTCGCGGAGCTCGGTGCACAGGTCGAGACCATCGGCAACAAGCCGGACGGCAACAACATCAACGTCGGCTGCGGCGCCACCGACCTCGCTGCGCTGCAGCGGCGCGTCGTCGCCGGCAAGTTCGATCTCGGGATCGCGTTCGACGGTGACGGGGACCGCATGCTCGCGGTCGACGGGACCGGGGAAGCCGTCGACGGCGACCAGATCGTAGCCGTGCTGGCACTCCACCTCGGAGTCGACCAGGTTGCGGTGACGACGATGACGAATCTCGGCTTCCACCGGCTGATGGAGGATCGCGGCATTCGCGTGATCACGACCGACGTCGGTGACCGCTACGTGCTCGAGGCGCTGTATCGCGAGGGTGCGGTCCTCGGCGGCGAGCAGTCCGGCCACATCATCTGCCTGCGCGACCACGTCACCGGGGACGGGCTCGCGTCGGCTCTGCTGCTGTGCGCGGCGCTGGAGGGGCGGACGCTGGCGGAGGCCGCCGCCGTGATGGAGCGCTACCCGCAGGTGAAGCGCAATCTGCCGCGCACGGGCCGCGGGCCACTGCCCGAGTCGCTTCGCGAGCAGGTCGAGGCAGTCAATTCCGAGCTGAACGGCGACGGACGGGTGCTCGTGCGTCCCTCGGGCACGGAGCCTCTCGTCCGCGTGCTCGCCGAGGCCCCCACGACGGAGGAGGCAGAAGCCCTCTGTGTTAGGATCGCCTCGCTCGTGACCCAAGAGCTCGGCTGATCTCCCGCGACGGCGCGGGCAGGTCGATTAGCCGGGCTCGTCGCATGTTCTGAACGGTTTTCGCGCTTCGGCGAGTGAAGAAAGGGCCAGTCGAAATGTGCGGAATCATCGGTTACGTGGGTTCCAGAGAGGCGAAGCCGTTGCTGCTCAGCGGTCTGCGCCGCCTCGAGTACCGCGGCTACGACTCCGCCGGGATCGCGCTGCGCGAGGAGCAGCGACTCGACTACGTCCGCGCGGTCGGCAACCTCCAGAACCTCATCGAGGCGGCCGGCCCGAACGGCTCGACTGCACGTCACGGTCTCGGTCACACGCGCTGGGCAACGCACGGCGCGGTCACCGAGCAGAACGCGCACCCACTCACGGGCTGCGATTCGAACAAGCTCGCAATCGTGCTCAACGGCATCGTCGAGAACTACCGCGAGCTGCGCGAGCAACTGATCGCAGACGGGCACGTATTCACCTCGGAGACCGACGCTGAAGTCGTCGTGCACCTGCTCGAGAGCGAGTACGACGGCGATCTCGTGCAGGCGTTCATCCGCGTGTATCCGAGGCTCGAAGGCCACTTCACCATCGTCGCCATCCACCACGACCAGCCGGATCTCCTCGTCGGCGTCCGCCAACAGACGCCGCTCGTGCTCGGCCTCGGCGAGGGCGAGAACTTCCTCGCCTCGAACGTCGCTGCCTTCCTCAGCGAGACGCGCCGTGCGGTTTTCCCCGATGACGGCGAGATCGTCGAGATCACGCCGCAGGGCGCCCGGTTCTTCCGCGACGGTGTCGAAGTCGAGCACCCCGCTGTCGAGGAGCTCGACTGGGACGACGAGTCGGCCGAGAAGGGCGGCTACGAGACGTTCATGCTCAAGGAGATCTACGAGCAGCCCGATGCCGTGCGCGAGACGATCGGCGACCGCGTGCGCGGACATCAGCTCGTGCTCGAAGCACTCGGTCTCGAGGAGCTGGAGATTCGCAACCTCCGGCGCATCGTGATCGTCGCCGCCGGCACCTCGTACCACGCCGGCGTCGTCGGGCGCTACATCATCGAGGAGTGGGCGCGCCTCCCCGTCGAGCCGGACATCGCGAGCGAATGGATCTACCGCAATCCCGTGCTCTCGAAGGACACGCTCGTGATCGGGATCTCCCAGTCCGGCGAGTCGCGCGACACGATCAACGCGGTGAAGCTCGCCCGTGAGCGCGGTGCCCACACGCTCGCGATCACCAACATGATGGGAACGCAGATCTCGCGTGAGGTCGACGCGACGCTGTACACGCGCTGCGGACTCGAGGTCGCGGTCGCTTCGTCGAAGACCTTCACGGCGCAGGTCGCCCTCCTCAGCCTGCTCGCGCTCAAGCTGTCGGAGATCAGGCGCTCGCTGCCGCAGGACGAGATCGAGTTCATCCTCGATCGGCTGCACGAGCTGCCGGACCGGCTCGCGCAGTTCCTGAACGACGTCGACGCGGGACGCCACCGCATCGACGAGATCGCGCAGAGCCTCTACGAAAAGAACTTCTTCCTCTATCTCGGACGCCACATCGGGCTCCCGGTGGCGCTCGAGGGCGCCCTGAAGCTGAAGGAGATCTCCTACATCCCGACCGACGCGTATTCCGCAGGCGAGATGAAGCACGGTCCCATCGCGCTGCTCGAGGAAGGGACGCCGGTGATCGTCGTGGCGACGAAGATCCACGTCTACGACAAGATCGTGTCGAACATTCAGGAGACTCGCGCCAGAGGCGCGCACGTGATCGCGATCGCGACGGAGGGGAACGAGGACATCCAGCACCATGCCGACGACGTGATCTACGTTCCCGAGACGCCGGCTTTCCTCCAGGCCGCCCTCGCCGTCGTCCCGCTCCAGTTGCTCGCGTACCGCATAGCGCGCCTGCGCGGCCTGAACGTCGATCAGCCGCGGAATCTGGCGAAGACCGTCACCGTCGAGTAGCGCCCGTGCTCACCGAGACGCGGGCGTTCAACGAGCAGCTTCGTGCGCTGATCGCAACTCTCCCGGCGACGGAGACCCTGCCTCGCGAGGTCACCCGGCGCGCGCGGTACGAAGGTCGCGGGATCTACCCACCCCCGGTGTTCCTGCCGCAGGCGCGGTGGCTCGACGCGGACGGCGTTCGCGTCCGCGTGCTCGCGTCCGAGGAACCGCGCGGCGTGTATCTGCATCTCCACGGCGGCGGCTGGACGCTCGGCGCCGCTGAGCTTCAGGACGAATCGCTCAACGCGATCGCGCAGAACACCGGCCTCGCGGTCGCAAGCGTCGAGTACCGGCTCGCGCCGGAGCATCCGTTTCCAGCCGGGCCCGACGACTGCGAGACGGCCGCGCGCTGGCTCGTCGACGGCGGTTACCTGGAGCTCGGCGCGCCGCCGCTCTTCGCGATCGGCGGCGAGTCGGCCGGCGCGCACCTCGCCGTTTTGACGCTGCTCCGGCTGCGAGAGACACGCTCGACAGCGTTCGCGGCCGCCAACCTCGTGTACGGCGCCTACGACCTCTCCGGCACCCCGAGCCGGAGGCGGTGCACCGACGCGCTCGTGCTGACCGGCGCCGTCATGGACTGGTTCACCGACAACTTCCTGCCGGGCCTGGGCGTGGAGCAGCGTCGAGCGCCCGACATCTCGCCGCTCTACGCCGATCTCCGCGGCCTGCCGCCGGCCCTCTTCAGCGTCGGCACGCTGGACCCGCTGCTCGACGACTCCCTCTTCATGGCTGCGCGCTGGCAAGCCGCCGGCAACGAGACGGAGCTCCGGGTCTACGAGGAAGCCGTACACGGGTTCAATGCGTTCCCGATTGCGGTCGCGAAGCTCGCCAACGACACCCAGATCGCGTTCCTGAGTCGGGTGCCTGCCGTCACCGTTGAATAGACTTCTGGTCGGAACCCCGGCGGCCCCGGAGATGTAGGAGGGTCATGGGGCGGATCGGATTGCTCGGTGCGCTCGTCGTGCTGCTCGTGCCCTTCGGCGGAGCGGCGTCGAGGCCGCTCCCGCTGACGGCATTGCCGCCTGCGACGGTGCCGCTGACGGGGCTCGTGTACGAGAGCGGCGGTGCGTACCGGCTCGTGCAGGTCGATCCGGCGACGCTTGGAGTCGCCCGCACCTCCGCACCGCTCGCGCAGGGCTACGGTTGGGCGCGCTCGCCCGACGGCGGCATGCTTGTGCTCGGAACCGGTGTGAAAGGCTCCTACGAGACGACGGCGCTCCAGTTCGCCGATCCAGCGACGCTCGAGCTCGTGGGGAAGCCCGTCACGTTCTCGGGTGTCGTGCGCGCAGCGCTGTGGCCGGCGCCACGCAACGTGTTCGCCGTCGTCGAGTCGCTGGGGAATTCGAGGCTGGTGAGCGTCGACGCCTTGACGCGAAAAGTCGTCGCGGGACGGGCGCTCGGCGGTCAGGTCTTGTCGTACGCGCGGTTCGATCGCGGGCTCGTGCTGCTCCTCGGGGTTGACGGGAAGCTCGCGCCGGCGCGGCTCGTCGTCGTCTACCCGGACGGGTCGGTGCGGTCCGTCCGCCTCGGGCGCATTCGCGCCGGAGCGCTCTGGAACTGGAATGCCGGCGACGGGATCGGGCAGGTACGCGAGCCGGGGGTTGCCGTCGACGACGCCGGCCGCGTCGCGTACGTGGTCGATCCGGGTTGGCTCGTAGCCGCGGTCGACCTCGGCACGCTCCGCGTCAGTTACCACCGGCCGCTGCGCACGATCGTCTCCCGTATCGCCTCCTGGCTGACGCCGGTGGCCGAGGCGAAAGGCCTGAACGGGCCCGTTCGCACGGCGCGCTGGCTCGGCGACGGACTGGTTGCCGTCTCGGGCAGCAACCAGACGGCGGTGCGCAAGAAAGGCGGAACCGTGTATTCCGGCAACCCGGCCGGAGTCTCGGTGCTCGACACGCGCGCATGGAGTGTGCGCACGATCGATCCCGAGGGCAACTCCGCCACGATCGGGGAGGGGATCTTGCTGACGACGGGCGGGCGCTGGTCGTCGACAGGGTCGAGCAGTCGCGGCGTCGCAGCCTACGGCCCGGACGGCGCGCTGCGCTGGGTGCTCGGCGAGCGCTCGAACCACTGGATCGCGAGCGTCTACGGGTCACTCGTCGTGCTCGGCAAGCAGGGGAACCTCTACGACGTCCTCGACTCACAGACGGGCAATGTGCTGCGCTCCGACGTCGCCACGCCCTTCCCGACGCTCCTCCTCGGACAAGGCTCCTAGTCCGGCGGCTGCCGCAGGCGCTTGACCTGACCGCGCCGCTTCTTCTCCTCGAGCCGCCGTTCCTTCGACGCCCCAGTCGGCCTCGTCGGCACCCGCCTGCGCTCGACGTGCAGCGCCTTGCGCAGCGACTCCACGAGCCGCTCGATCGCGAGCTCGCGGTTGCGGAGCTGGCTCCGCTCGTCCTGTGCGATCGCGCGCAGCACGGGCCCTGCTTTGGCGACGACGCGCCGCTTCTGCGTATCCGAGAGCGCTGTCGACGCCGCGACGTCGAAGACCGCCTCGACGCGCGTCTCCGACTTCTGGGCATGCTGCCCGCCGGGACCGCTCGACCGCGACGTGCGCAGCTGGATCTCCGACAGCGGGACGGCGACGCTCCTCGTGACGCGAATAGACTCGGGGCCGGTCATGGCGGCAATTCTCCTCGACGTCGACGGAGTCATGCAGGTCTCCGGCGATCCGCTGCCGGGGGCGGCCGACGCCGTGCGCCGACTCCGCGAGAACGGGCACCGCCTTCGGTTCGTGACGAACACGACGACGCGGGCGCGTTCGAAGCTGGGCGAGGAGCTCCGCGAGCACGGCGTCGAAGTGACCGACGAGGAGATCCAGACGGCGGCGGTGGCCGCCGTAAGCCTCCTTCAGGGCAAGCGGGTGCTCGCGCTGACGATGCACGCCCTCGTCCACGATCTCGAAGGGCTCGAGCTCGTCGGCGAGGGTGCCGACGCGGTGCTCATCGGGGGCGCCGACGAGACGCCCGAGACGAACCTCGTGTTCTCGTACATGAATCTCGCACGCGCGTTCGCCGAGCTCGAGGCCGGCGCGCAGCTGTACTGCCTGCACCGCAACCGGTGGTGGCAGACGAAGCGCGGGCCGCTCCTCGACGCAGGCGCCTTCGTCGCCGGCCTCGAGTACGCAGCGCAGGTCGAGGCGACCGTCATCGGCAAGCCGAGCGCCGCGTACTTCGCCGCTGCGTGCGAGGCGCTCGATGCCGATCCGAAGCTGTCGTGGATGGTCGGGGACGATCTCGAGAGCGACGTCGCTGGGGCGCAGGGGATCGGCATGCGCACGGTCCTCGTCCGCACCGGAAAGTTCCGGCCCGACGCGGTCGAGCGGGCACGGACGAGGCCCGACGGGATCGTCTCCTCCATCGGACATCTTCCCGAGTGGATCGAGGAGCATCTGTGATCCGCGTGGGCACCGATCTGATCGAGATCGCGCGCATCCGGCGTTCACTCGACCGGTACGCCGGCTTCCGCGACCGGTGCTTCACTCCCGCCGAGCAGGCGTACTGCGATTCTCGACCCAACCCCGCCGAGAGCTATGCAGGGCGCTTCGCCGGCAAGGAGGCGGTCGGCAAGGCACTCGGGTTCGGCGTCGCGCGCGCCTTCGCGTGGAAGGAGATCGAGATCGTCGGCCGGCCCAAGCCGTCGGTGAAGCTCTACGGCCGGCTGGCGGTCGCGGCGGAACGGACGGGTGTCGGCGGCATCGACCTCTCGATGACGCATTCGCGCGAGCTCGCCCAGGCGGTCGCAGTCGCCACCGATGCCTGAGCTAGAGCAGTTCGAGCCGCTCTACACGGCCGACGAGATGCGCGCCGCGGAGGCGCGGCATCCGGATCTCTCGGAGCTCATGGAGCGTGCGGGCGCGCGGGCCGCGGAGGCCGGGCTGCGCGCGTTCCCGGATGCCGCGAGCTGGACGGTCGTCTGCGGCGGCGGCTCGAACGGCGGCGACGGCCGGATCATGGCACGCCATCTCGAGAACGCCGGGAAGCGCGTGCGCGTCGTCGATGCGAAGGCGGAGGAGGCGGAGCTCGGGGATCCGGAGGTGATCGTCGACGCGCTGTTCGGCACCGGGTTCAGCGGCGAGCCGCGTGCAGCGGCGGCAGCGCTGATCGATTCGATCAACGCGAGCCCGGCACGTGTCTTCGCCATCGACCTGCCGTCCGGCGTCGACGCCTCGACCGGCGAGGTCGCCGGCGTCGCGGTGCGCGCGGACGCGACGGTCACGCTCCACGCGCGCAAGGTCGGCCTCGTCGTCGCGCCGGGCCGCTTCCATGCGGGGGTGGTGTACCTGGCCGACATCGGGCTCGAACATGTCCCGACGGAGGCAAAGCTCGCTACGGCGGAGCTGTTGCGCTCGGTTCCACGGCGCCGCGAGCAGGACAACAAGTACACCGCCGGACACGTGCTCGTCGTCGGTGGGTCACCCGGGCTCACCGGCGCTCCGTCGCTCTCGGCGCTCGCCGCGATGCGGGCCGACGCCGGCTATGTCACGGTCGCCGCGCCCGAGTCGGCGCTGCCCGTGCTCGAGCAGCGCCTGCTCGAGGCGGTGAAGCGACCGCTGCCTGAAGGCGAGCGAGCCGCCGATGCCGTGCTGGAGCTCGCGGAGAAGGCGTCGGCGGTTGCGATCGGACCGGGGCTCGGGCGCGACGCGAAGGAGCTCGTGCGACGCGTGCTCGCCGAGGTTCCGCTGCCGCTCGTCGCCGACGCCGACGCCCTCTTCGAGCTCGAGCCCGGCGACTGGCCGGCGCCGCGCGTGCTGACGCCGCACGAAGGCGAGCTCGGCCGGCTGCTCGGACGAAGTTCGAAGGAGGTTGCGGCCCATCGACTCACGAGCGTGCGCGAGGCCGCCGCGCGGTTCGGCTGCGTCGTGCTGCTGAAGGGGCCCGACACGCTCGTCGCCGCGCCCGGCGGCGGCGTGCTCGTCTCAGCCCTTGGTCTGCCGTCGCTCGCGACGGCGGGAACCGGCGACGTGCTCACCGGCATCCTCGCGGCGTTCCTCGCCAAGGGAATGGCGCCTCAGCTTGCGGCCGCCGCGGCTACCGTCGCGCAGCAGCGCGCGTCGATCGTCGCGCCGCAGCGCGCCGGGCTCGTCGCGGGCGACCTGATCGAGGCCCTGCCGCAGGTCCTGGGCTGATGCACCGCTCAGAGCTCACGATCGACCTGGCAGCGCTTCGCCGGAACGTACGCACGCTGCTTCGCGCGCTCGGCGGCGCGGAGGTGTGGGCGGTCGTCAAGGCAAACGCGTACGGGCACGGCGCCTCCGACGTGGCGGGGGCTGCGCTCGGCGCCGGAGCGACTGCGCTGTGCGTGGCGACCGTGCCCGAAGGGCTCGCGCTCCGCGTCGAGTTTCCACTGGCCCGGATCATCGTCATGGGGCCCGCCGGCAACCGCGAGGTCGGGCAGGCGCGGGATGCACGACTCGAGCTCGTCGTCTCGTCGGACGACGTGCCCGCGGGTGTGCCCGTGCATCTGAAGCTGGACACCGGGATGGGTCGCTGGGGGCTCTCGGAGCTCGTCCGGCCGCCCGTCGAGGTCGTCGGGCTGATGAGCCACCTGGCGACGGCCGACACGGACGCCGCCTATGCGGAGTGGCAGATCGAGCGCTTCCGAGCCGCGACCGACATGTACACGCATCTCACGCGGCACATCGCGAACAGCGCCGGAGCGCTTCGGTATCCCTCGGCTCGCTTCGATGCGGCGCGCTGCGGCATCGCGCTGTACGGCCTCTCCCCGTTCGGCACGGACCCGCTGGACGACGGACTCGAGCCCGTGCTGTCGTGGACGAGTCACCTCGCGCAGACGCGCGCGCTGCGTGCGGGGGAGAGCACCGGCTACGGCCGGCGCTTCATCGCCGAGAGGGACACGTGGATCGGGATCGTCCCGGTCGGCTACGCAGACGGCTTTCGGCGTGACCTCACGGGGACCCAGGTGCGCGTCGCAGGGGAGCTGCGGCCCGTCGTCGGAACGGTCTCGATGGACGCGATAGCGGTCGAGTTGGATCGCGAGCTGCCGGTCGGCACACCGGTCGTGCTGATCGGCCGGGGCGTTCTCGCGGAGGAGCACGCGCGCATCGCCGGGACGATCACGTACGAGCTCGTCTGCGGCATCGACAGCGCTCCTACCCGCGCGCGGCGAATCGTCGTCGATGGCTGACGAGCGCTTCGCACGCACCGCCCGTCAAGTCGCGGCGAGACAGGACGCACGAGCGGCGGAGCTCGCGGAGCGCGTACAGCGTTTCGTGCTGCCGAGCGGTGACGAGCGCGCGCTCGACGCCGGCTGCGGTGCGGGCGCGCTCGCGCTGGCGCTCGCCCCGCTCGTCAGGGAGGTCGTCGGCGTCGATCGCGTGCCGGAGCTGCTCGAGCTCGCACGTGATCGGGCGCCCGAGAACGCCGCGTTCGTCGAAGCGGACATCACGGAGCTGCCGTTCGAGGACGGCTCGTTCGACCTCGCCGGCACGCTGCGGACTCTGCATCACGTACACCGGCCTGAGCTCGTCGTCGCTGAGCTTTGCCGCGTGACTCGGCTCGGCGGGCGGGTCCTCGTCATCGACCAGATCGCGCCGCTCGACCCCCTCGAGGCCCTCGAGGTCGACCGCTTCGAGCGGGCGCGAGACGAGGCTCACACCCGACTCCTGCCGGAGGTCGACCTCCGCCAACTGTTCGAGGCGAACAGTCTCGCCCTCCTCCGGGAGCGGCGGGACGTCGAGCGGCGGGAGCTCGGCGGATACCTCGACCTGGCCGACTGCCAGGGGGAGGCCCGGGTGCGCGCCCTCGAGCTGGCGCCTGACGGCCCGGAGTCCTACACCGCCACCCTCGGTTGGTACCTCCTCGAACGGAGAGAGCCCTAGCGGATATCGGTTCCACGCGATACAACCCGCGGGTGTCCGGGACGACCAAGAGGGGCCTGCTCACGCTTGCCGCGCTCGTGGCGGCGCTCGTTCCCCTGTCCGCGGCGCAGGGCGGCGCGTTCGACGGCGTCAACGGCCCGATCGCGTACACGTGCGGTGCGAACGTCTGCACGATCTCGCTGGGCGGCACGAGCTCCGTTCTCCTGACCGGCGCCGGCGACCCGTCCTGGTCATCGGACGGGACGAAGATCGCCTTCGTCGACTCTGTGAACGGGCTCTCGGTCGCGAATGCCAACGGGACCGGCAGACAGGCGCTCGGCGCGGGCGCCGGTGCGACGCAACCGACCTTCTCGTTCGACGGCGACCGGGTCGCCTACGTGAAGGGCGGCGACATCTACTCGATCCTCTCGAACACGAGCGGCTTCGAGCAGCACCTCACCGCGACCACCGACCTCGACGCCGATCCCGCGTACTCCCCGGAAGGCTCGCAGATCGCCTTCGCGCGCAACTCCGGCTCGGGTTACGACATCTGGACGCTCGATCTCTTCTCGGCGAGCCTCGTGCACGTCACGACTGCGGCCGGCGACGAGCGCAGCCCGACCTGGTCGCCGAGCGGCGACACGATCGTCTACACGGCCGGCGGGAATCTGTTCTCCGTCTCCTCGGGCGGCGGCGCGGTCACCCCGCTCAACGTGGCAGGAACGGATCCTGCGTACGCTCCCGATGACACGAAGATCGCGTTTATCGACGCATCAGGCCACCTCTCGTACATGGTGGCCGACGTGAACGGAGCCGTGACGTCCGTCGACAGCACCGGGACGTTCTCTCAGCCCGACTGGCAGGCGGTCGCGGCGCCTCCACTTTCCGGCTCGGGCCCGCCGAAGAACGTGAGCTACCCGACGATCACGCTCGCGACGGGAGACTCGAGCCCGGTCCTCGGGCATTTCCTCACCACGAGCATCGGCACGTGGGACGGCGCATTCCCGATCTCCTACAAGTACCAGTGGAAACGCTGCGACGCCGCGGATCCGGTGAACGGCGTCTGCGTCGAGATCGCCGGCGCGACGTCGAGCTTCTACACGCCGACGGCGAGCGACGTCGGCAAGCGGCTGCGCGTGCAGGTGACGGCTACGAACTCCCTGGGCACGACACCGCAGAACTCCGAAGTGACTGCGCCGACCATAGCGCTCACGCCCGTCAACCGGGCGACGCCGCAGATCGTCGGCAACAACGTCGTCGATCAGACGCTTTCGTTGACCGGCGGACGGTGGGAGGGGTCCACTCCGATCACGTTCACGTACTCCTGGCGCCGCTGCAACCCCGTGGGCGACCTGGCAACGTGCGTGCAGATCCCGGGAGCTACGGGGGCGACGTACGTGCCCACCGTCGCCGACATCGGCTTCTCGATCCGAGTATGGATCACAGGCACGAACCCCGCAGGCTCCGATTTCGTCATCACGAACCACACGTTCCCGGTCGTCGACAAGCAGCACTTCGCGCCGAGTGCGTCGACGAGTCCTTCGATCGCAGGGACGGCACTGCCCGGCAGGCAGCTGACAGCGAGCATCGGCAACTATGCCGGTGACGCGCCCGTCACGACGTCGTACGTCTGGCAGCGCTGCGACGCGACCGGCGCGGACTGTCACACGATTCCGGTGAAGAAGGTCGTCTACTTCCCGACGCCCGCCGACATCGGCTACACACTGCGGCTCGCAGTCACGGCGACGAACGCATTCGGCAAGGTCATCGTGCAGTCCGATCCGACGGATGCAGTCGCCGCGACGCCGCCGCACCAGAAGGGCAGGCGCATCGTCGGGACGGCCAAGGGCGAGTACCTCGCCGGCGGCGGCCACGACGACGTGATCCTGGGCAACGGCGGCAACGACACGCTTCTCGGGGGTGCAGGCGACGATCGGATCGAAGGCGGCGCCGGCAACGACATCATCACGGGCGGCTCGGGTGCCGACCGGCTCTTCGGCGACGCCGGGTCGGACACGATCAAGGCCGCCGACGGCGAGCGCGACGTCGTCGACTGCGGCGGCGGCCGGGACCGCGCCGTCGTCGACTCGTTCGACAAGACGACGGGCTGCGAGGTCGTCGAGACGCCCTCGGCCTCCACAGGCTCGGGAACGCCGGTTCCGCCGTTCCCCCCGAGTCCCCGACGTCCCTAGACCGGAATCTCGGCTTCGAGGTGCGCGAACGCCTCGCGCACGTTCGACCGTTCGGCCGCGAGCGTCGTGAAGGCCCGCGTCAGCCGCCGCTCGCCTTCCTCGGAGAGGCGAAGGTTGCCGACGCGCGCATCCGTCGCGGACTGCTCGCGCTCGAGCAGGCCGGCCTCGAGCGCACGGCTCACGAGCTCCGTCACCGTGCTCTGGGCGAGCTGAAGCCGCTCGGCGAGCTCGGTCACCGTCGACTGCTCGCTTCCGTCCGGGGCGCCCTTGACCATCAGGAGCAGCAGGTACCGCTGCGGCGTGAGTCCGGACTGTCGCGCGACCCGCTCGCTCGTGCGCAGGAACTGGCGCAGCGCCGCGCGAAACTCGGCTACTGCGACGACTTCCATTGTGGAGAGGGGCACTAGTGTCCCTTCAGGTGATGTTGCCACGCTTCTGGGGCGCGAGCACCAAGCGATGGAAGGACGCAGGGAGCGCCGATAGTTCGACTATCGGCGCGACTGAGGACGCTCCAGCGCGCAGCGTGATCGCGTTCCAGAAGCCTGGAGGACATTGCCTGAAGGGGCACTAGCGCGGAATTCTAGTGGGGTCGCCCGACCGGGCAAGCACGCGGGCGAGCACATTCGGCAACACCGCCTGCAGCACTCCTGCGACCGCGTAGTACCGCGGCACCGTTGTCTCGCCACGCCCTCGCTCGACGGAGTCGACGACGTGCTCGGCGATCTTCTCCGGGCCGACGACGAGCCGCTGCAGGGGGCGCGGGAGCCGGTTCTGGGGAAACCCCTCGGTCTCGACGAAGCCGGGTTTGACGGTATGGACGCGGATGCCGCGCCTACGAAGGAGAGGAGCCGTCGCGCGCGAGAACGCAAGCTGTGCGTGCTTCGACGCGGAGTACGGACCCGACGGCGGGAAGGCAACGACGCCGGAGACCGAGACGATGTTCACGACGTCGGAGGGTGCAGCTGCTTCGAGACCCGGAAGAAAGGCACGCAGGCACCAAACGCCCCCGAGATAGTTCGTGCGCATCACGTTCTCGATCCTCTCGGGGTCGCCGTCGAGGAAGTTCGAGCGGCCGGGGATGCCGGCGTTGTTCACCAGGAGCTGCACGCTCGGGTGGCGCGCGAGGACACGTGTTGCCACCTGCTCGACTGCGTTTCGGTCGGTGACGTCGCAGAGCTCGTACTCGCCGCCGATCTCGTCTGCGAGCGCCCGCAGGCGGTCCTCACGGCGCGCGAGCAAGACGCAGCGCCAGCCGCGCGCCGTCAGCAGGCGCGCGATCTCGGCGCCGATTCCCGATGAAGCCCCCGTGACGATCGCTATCAGTGCCCCTCCAGGCAATGTCCTCCAGGCTTCTGGAACGCGATCACGCGGCGCGCTGCCGCGTCCTCAGTCGCCCCGATAGTTGGACTATCGGGGCTCCCTGCGTCCTTGCAGCGCTTGGTGCTCGCGCCCCAGAAGCGTGGCAACATCACCTGAAGGGGCACTAGCGACACACGCGGACGATACGTCGTTGCGACGCGGTTCGGCCGTGCTTGTCGACGGCCGTGGCGAGGACGGTGTGCCGGCCGCGGGTGCGCGACCCGAAGGACACGGACGTCGTCCACACACCCTGGTTGCTCTTGCGCACGACCGCCGCGCGCCCCCCGTCGACTGCGAACCGGACGGAGGCGATGCCACTCGGGGCGCTCGCCGCGACAATGACCCTCTGCGCGCTCTGCGCGCACTCCGCGTTCGCAGGAGCGAGCCAGTCCACGACCGGTGCTGCGACGACGCGCATCGAGACCGTACTCGAGCTCGTGTTCGGCATGAGCTTGGGCCCGATCGTGTCGACGTTCTTCGCCTCCTGGAAGTCGGAGGCAATCATGCGGGTGCGGGTCGTTCCCGGCTTCAGGGCGGGGACGGAGTCCGGGAGTTGAAATACGGCGAGGCCCGTGTCGCGATCGTAGAGGGAGGCGGCAACGAGCATGCCCTTGTAGCCGATCGCAAGCGATTGCGGGTCGACGCCGGACTGCGTGTCGCCCGCGCGAAAGACGAGCGTGGGTCGCCCGGTCGAGACCCGCGTCGTGAGCAGCCCGACCGACGGCGGCGTTACGTCGTCGATCCACGAACGAAGCACATAGCGGCCGGCAGCACTCTTGTTCGTGAAGCGGACGCGGCCCGAGTCGACGCTGACGTAGTACTGGCCCTGGCGTGGGAACGCGGCGCCCGCCGCGCCGACCGGCTGGAGGTAGTCGTACGTGAAGTTGTTCACGTCGACCGGAGTGCCTGCGACTCCCTGCACCGTGTTCTCGTCGAGCGCTCCGAGATACCACGGGTCGAGTCGCGCGCCGGTGCTGCGGTCGAGGATCGACACGCCCGCGTTGACGGCCGGACGCCCGATCGACGTCACGTACACGTGCTCGGCTCCGTCCTGCACCATCGGCGGCTGGTCGGGGGCGTTCCCGAAGGGCGCCACCGGGTAGCGGTACTGGGTCACGCGGCTCGTGCCGCTTCTTGTGTCGCCCGTCTGTGTGCGGCGGAGCGGCTGCACCGTCGCGTCGGCGAGCGCCGGCCGGCTCACGAGGAAGAGGTACGGGATCCGCCGCGTCACCACGCCCTTGCGCAGGACGACGAAGCCGTAGTTCTCGCCTGCTGTAGCGCCGGCGGCCGCCTGCGCGACCACCGGGAGCTCGGCCTCGCCGCCCGGCGGCACGGAGATCAGACCCGGGAGGGCCACCGACGTCCCGGCAGTCGCCGCCTGCGCTGCGAGCTGCACCTGCCACGTCCCGGCGCCGCCGCCGGCGTCGTCGAGGCGAACGAGCAGTCCGCGCGCCGCGTCGCCGCGGAGAATGTCGAGATCGCCGAACGAGAGCGACGTGGGGTCGGTGAAGAGCTCCGGATCGGCCGCCGCCGGCAGCGCGACGAGACCCCCGCCCTCGAGCGTCACGGGCGCCTCGCGCGTCCGCGCCGTGTCGGCCCAGGCGGTGCCTGCGGTCGAGACGAGGGCGGACTTCACCTGCTCCGGTGTCCAGTTGCGGTGCAGCTGCAGCAGGAGCGCCGCGCTGCCGGCGACGTGGGGGGTCGCCATCGAGGTGCCGTCGAACACGGCGAAGCGCGAGCTGTTCGTGCCGGGGAGGGTCGAGGAAAGGATCTGGCCGCCGGGTGCTGCCACGTCCGGCTTCAGCTCGTGGCCGAAGGCGGTGGGACCGGCGGACGAGAAGCTCGTCACGACGCCGCTGCGGCCGGTCTCGAGCTCGCGAGGGTCGCGCCCGATCCGGATCGTCGTGCGGCCGCCGTGGTCGGCAAGCCAGCCGCGGAGGTGCACGGCATCGAGGTTCGAGATCGATCCGCCGGGAATCGAGGTGTCGACGGGCAGCACGTTCGCTTCGCCCTCGCGGTTGTCGGCGAAGAGAATTCCCGCGGCTCCTGCGAGCTTCGCGCGTTGGGCCTTGTCGGCGAGCGGGCAGATTCCGCGGTCGACGAGCACGATTGACCCGTCCAGAGAGCCGGCAGCAGGCGTGCGCGTGCAGAGCCGGGGGTCGGCGTCGACCGATCCAACATCGACGAGCCGCTGGTCGGTCGAGCCCCACTCGACCGGCGCTCGCTTCTGGTTCGCCCCTCTGAAGGGAATGCCCCTCAGCACATCGGGGGCGCCGGGGGCGGTGACGTCGAGAGCCGGCGCGAAGACGTGGGTGTTCGACACCGCCGCGACCGAGATCGCGTCTGGCGCGGTGCCCGGCGAGCCGGCCGAGCCGAGGCCGAACTCGTCGCGGTCGTTCCCCGCCGCGATCACTGCGACGACGCCGGCAGCGACGAGGCCGTGAACCGCCTGGATCAGCGCGTCGTTCGCCGGATCGATTTGCGGGCCGCCGCCCGAGAAGTTGACGACGTCCATTCCGTCCTTCACGGCCGCCTCGAAGGCGGCGAGGATCTCGGGCGTGTTCGCAATGTGTCCGATGGGCGTCGGAACGGTGAAGACGCGGTAGTTGCCGAGCCAGGCGCGCGGCGCGACGCCGCTCAGGCCGGTGACTCGCGGATGGTCGCTTCCCGCGGGCGCAATCGTCCCCGACACGCCTGCGGCGATCCCGGCGACGTGCGTGCCGTGGAACGAGGATTCGGGATCGACTGCGAGCCGGCCCGGCTGCCCTGCGTTGGGCCCGGGGAAGACACGCGCGACGATCACCTTCGGAGAAGTCCACTTCGTTGCGCCGCGCGGGAAGCCGGTCGGATACGAGAAGCCCGCCGGATCGAAGAACGGGTTCGACTGGTCGATGCCGTCGTCGACGATTGCGATCTTGATCCCGGTTCCGTCGGCGCCCGTCGCGCGTTGCAGGACGTCCGCGCCGATGACCGACGGCGAGCGGTCGAGCGCGAGCGTATACGCGACGCTCGGATAGACCTTCGTCACCGACGACTGCCGTAGTAGCGCCGGAAGCTTCGAAGCAGGCAGCGTCACGGTCAGCGCGTTCAGCACGATCTGGAAGCGCCGGCCGATGCGCGCCTGCGGGATCGCGGCACGGATCTGGCGCGCCGCCTGTGCTTGCTGCTCGGCGACCGCACGCAGGTACGCGCGCGACGCCGCGCCGTGCAGCGCAAGCCTGCGCGAGGTCAGCGCCGGCAACCCGAGTCGGGCGACGACACGGATGCGTGTCGCGCCGCCCGTGTGGAAGGGGAACGTGCCGATGTGGACGCGCGGGCCGGAGTGCTGGACGGGCTCGAAGCGCGCGGCCGCGGGGACAGCGCAGACGAGCGCCGCGCAGCTTGCGAGGAGCGGGATGGCGCGGCGCACCTGTGCGGAGCGTACCGTAGGATCGCTCGACATGGCCGGAGCATTCGAGGGCAAGCGCGGGCTCATTCTCGGCGTTGCCAACAAGCGCTCGATCGCGTGGGCGATCGCGCAGGTGCTCGCAGGCGGCGGGGCGAAGCTCGCGTTCACCTATCAGGGCGACCGGATCGAGAAGAGCGTCCGCGAGCTCGCGGCGACGGTCGACTCCCCGCTCATCACCGAATGCGACATGCGTTTGGACGACGACATCGCGCGTGTGTTCTCTGAGGTCGGTGACGCCTTCGGCGGCGAGCTCGACGTCCTCGTGCACTCGGTCGCGTTCGCGGCGGCCGAGGATCTCGAAGGCCGGTTCACCGACACCCCGCGCGACCGATTCTGGCTCGCGCTCGACGTCAGCGCGTACTCACTCGTCGCCTGCGCCCGCGCCGCCGAGCCGCTGATGGAGAACGCGGGCGGCGGGTCGATCGTCACGATGACGTATCTCGGCGGCGAACGCGCGGTGCCCCACTACAACGTCATGGGCGTCGCGAAGTCCGCGCTCGACTCGTCGGTCAAGTATCTCGCGTGGGACCTGGGTGAGAAGAACATCCGCGTCAACGCAATCTCCGCCGGTCCCGTGCGCACGCTCGCCGCGCGCTCGATCGCCGGCTTCCCGACGATGGAGGCGATCGTCGAGGAGCGGGCGCCGCTCCGCCGGCACGTCGACGCCGAAGACGTCGCCGCAGGAGCCGCGTACCTGCTCTCGGACGGAGCGAAGAACGTCACCGCGACGACGTTGTACGTCGACAGCGGTTACCACGCGATGGGTATGTAGGGACCGCAGTCGGCCGCCTCGAGAAGGCGCGAAAATGCCTTGTTCAAGCGGTCCACCTGTCTCGGAAACCGTCTTCAGACGCACATTCCTCATGCGTGGTTAGCCGCGTCGGGTTGTCACTGGACAGCCCGTCACGACTCGATGGCTCCCTGTTGGGGGACGCGTGATGTCCCGGTGATGACACGCAAGCAGGTCGGGCAACCACGTGTGGGTCGAGCGCGAGGACGGCGTGCGAGGTTGCGCTGGTGAGCGTCTCCGGTCACGATCTCACGAGGAACATGCCGTTCGAGATCGTCGGCAGGGAAGAAGACCGCGCCTCGGTCGAGGCCTTCGTCGGCCGGGCAGAGGGTGGGGCTGCCGCGCTCGTGCTGGAGGGCGAGGCTGGGATCGGCAAGTCGACGCTCTGGCTCGCGGGCGTCGAGCTCGCGCGCTCGCGCGGGCTCCGCGTCCTTCTCTCGCGACCGGCGGAGGCCGAGCGCGGCCTCGCTCATGTAGGGCTGGGCGACCTGTTCGAGGACGTCCTCGCGGACGTCGCCCCTTTGATCTCGACGCCGAGGCGACGTGCGCTCGAGATCGCGCTCCTACGCGAGGAGGCCACAGACGATCCTGTTGATCATCGCGCGCTCGGCGTGGCGGTACGCGACGTGCTGCACTTGCTCAGCCAGCGGAAGCCGATTCTGCTTGCAGTCGACGACGTTCAGTGGCTCGACCAGTCCTCGTCGAGCGCGCTTGCGTTCGCGCTGCGAAGACTCGCTGCCAGCCCGGTTCTCGTGCTGCTCGCCCGGCGGCTCGTCGCTGGCGCCGAGCCGTCCGGGCTGGAGCAAGCGCTGGATGCGGGGCGCGTCGAGCGGCTGCCGGTTGGATCGCTCAGCGTCGGCGCGCTCCATTGCCTGCTGCACGACCGTTTCGAGAGGTCGTTCGCCCGCCAGACGCTGCTCCGCATCCACGAGCGGTCCGGCGGTAACCCGTTCTTCGCGTTGGAGCTGGCACGCGTCCTTGACCTGGACATCGACCCGCTCGAGCCGCTTCCGGTTCCGGAGAGGCTGGACGAGCTCGTCCGCGCGAGGCTCGCCGGACTTCCCGCGGCGACGCGCGACGCGCTCGCGCTCGCCTCGGCACTGGGGACGCCGTCGGAGTCGCTCCTGGAGCGGGCAGGTGTTACGGCCGACGCGCTCGCGCCGGCAGCCGCCGCGCACGTGATCGAGCGCGAGAACGGCACGATTCGCTTCACCCACCCGTTGCTGTCGTCTGTTCTCTACCTCGACTTGGGCGACGAGCGACGAAGCGTTCACCGACGAATTGCGCGGATCGTCGAGGACCCGCTCCTCCGCGCGCGTCACTTCGCGCTCTCGAGCGACGCTCCTGACGCCCCCGCCGCCGCCGTGCTCGAGGATGCCGCCACGCTCGCGGCCGAGCGCGGCGCATCGGCCGTCGCTGCCGAGCTCGCCGAGCAGGCGCTTCGGCTGACGCCGCCGGACGAGCGCGACGATCGCCGTCGTCGCGCCCTGGCTGCAGCTCGTGCGCATCGCGCGGCTGGAGAATGGACGCGCGCCCGGACGATCGCGACCGACCTGCTGGCGGAAAGCGACATCGGCCCGCTGCGCGCCGAGGCTCTCCTGCTCCTCGCGGAGCTCGAGGGCCTTGACCAGGCCGTCGTGCTGCTCGAGGAGGCCCTGCGCGAGGCGACATCTCGGCCAGCTCTGCAGGCCGTCATCCAATGCCGCCTCGCGTGGGCGGCCCGCTTCAACGAAGGGTTCGTCGGAGCCCTCGAGCACGCCCGCGCCGCGCTCGCGATCGCCGACGATCTCGCCGACGACGCGCTCCGCGTCGACGCGCTCGCCATCCTCACCTTTCTCGGTTGCGTCGTCGGCGATCCCGAGGCGCCGGCGCACGCCGCACGAGCGCACGACCTTGCGTCTACCGTCGGCGACGCGGGGCTGCTGCACAAGGCGAACGGCGCACTCGCGAACGTGCTCGACGTGCGTAGGAGCGTGGAGGAGGCGCGTGCGCTCATCGAGCGCGAGTACGAGGAGTGGCATGAGCGCGACGAGCTGTTGGCCGCGAACGCGCTCTTCGGGCTCGCCTATGTCGAGCTCTGGGGCGACCGCTGGCAGCTCGCGGCCGAGTATGCCGATCGCGGATACGAGCTCAACGTCCAGTACGGGCTAGAGGTGCCGTGGATCCATCTGCCGATCGCAGTGATTGCCGCCCATCGTGGCCAGCTCGAGATCGCCCGGGCGCACTCGGAGCGAGCCCTGCAGCTCGGGGAGGAACAGATCGGGCTGCACACGCCCGTGCATCTGGGAACGCTCGGTGTCGTCGCACTTCAGGGTGGCGACCCGCACGAGGCGCTCGACTGGTTCGGCAAGTCAGAGGCGACGACCACCAGGCTCGGCTGGGGCGAGGCGGGCAAACGCTGGTGGGTGCCCGACCACGTCGAGGCGCTGCTCGCGCTCGATCGGCCGGACGACGCCGAGCGGGTCATCGACGCGTGGGAGGTGGATGCGCGACGGCTCGAACGCGCCTGGGTGCTCGCGCACGTCACGCGCTGCCGCGGGCTCGTGGCGGCCGCGCGCGGAGACGTGTCCGAGGCCGCGTCGCTCCTCGAGAACGCAGTCTCGCAACACGAGACGGTCGGCGATGCTTTCGGCCGGGCCCGTGCGCTGCTCGCGCTCGGCGTGGTTCGCAGGCGCGAGCGTCAGAAGCGCGCCGCCCGCGACGCGATCGACGCGGCGCTCGGCGAGTTCGAGCGGCTCGGCGCGGCGACCTGGATCGAGAAGGCACGTGCCGAGCTCGGCCGGCTCGGGGGGCGAACTCGGATCGAGGGTCTGACGCCTGCCGAGCAACGGGTCGCCGCGCTCGTCGCCGACGGTCGCACGAACCGCGAGGTTGCCGCCGTGCTCTTCCTCGGCGAGCGGACGGTCGAGACGCACCTGTCCCACGTCTACGCCAAGCTCGGTGTGCGCTCGCGGACCGAGCTCGCGCGGACGTTTCGGCCTGACGAGCAAAGTTAAGGGGAACTCGCGATTTCAAGCTGAGCGCGCTCGCCTACGGTCGAGCGTATGCCGAGCTACCTCGTCGAGACGTTCCTCGCACGCGGCGCCGCAGGTGAGCGTGAGGCCCGTGAGCGGCAAGCGCGCTCGGCCGCCGAGGCGATGGCGCGGGAGGGAACGCGCGTCGGCTTCGAAGGATCGATCCACATCCCCGAGGACGAGATCTGTTTCTTCACGTTCGCGGCTCCGTCGGGCCGCGAGGCCGCCCTGGTCGCTCAGCGCGCGGGGCTCGAGCCGCTCCGTGTCGTCCAGTCGAACCCGTCACGAAAGGAGTAGCGATGAAATCGAGATTGGCCATTCTGGCCGTTCTCTTGGTGTCGGTCCTCTTGGTCGGCGCCGGGCCGGGTGTCGGCGCCTCAACGCCGACCACCCAGTGCGCGCCCGCCGCCAACTACCCTGCCGCGACGACACCGGTCGCCTTCTGGAGCACGGAGGCGCGGTGCGCGATCGTCCCGGCCGGCCCAGGCGGCACCTTCGGCTCGGAGAACTTCGGCAACAAGTTCCCGGGCGAGGCGGCCGTGTACATGGGCATTGTCCACGTCGCTATCTACGACGCCGCGGTGGCGATTGAGAGCGGCTCCCGGCCGTACGCGCCCACGCCAGCCGCGCCACCAAACACCTCGGCTGAGGCCGCGATCGCCACCGCAGCGTACGACACGCTCTCCGGCCTGCAGCCACAACTTGGCGCCAACCAGACGATCCTCGACAACGACTACGCCGCCTACCTCGCCGCCATCGCAGACGGGCAGGCAAAGACGGACGGGATCACGGTCGGCGAGCAGGCTGCGCAGGCGATCCTCGCGCTGCGCGCGAACGACGGCCGGGGGTGCAGTACCACGCTCGCGGACCTCGGTCTGCCTGCGCCTGGCCCCGGTGTCTGGCAGCCTGCGCCCGGACCGGTGCTCGGCCTTTGCCTACCCGCGATGCGGCCGCTTGCACTCACCAGCGCGTCGCAATTCCGCCCCGACGGCCCCAACTCCCTGATCAGCCAGGAGTATGCCGACGACTTCAACCAGGTGAAGGATCTCGGCCGAATCGACAGCACGACGAGGACTCCGGAGCAGACGATCGAGGCACGGTTCTGGACCGACCACGACATCAGGCAGTGGAACGACGGCATGCTCCGCCTCGCTGTCGCCCGAGGGCTCGACCTCGTGCAGACCGCCCGCATGCTCGCGATGGCCCACGTCGCCGGGGGCGACGCGATGATCGCCTGCTTCGACGCCAAGTACCACTACTGGTTCTGGCGCCCCTACCAGGCGATCCCGCAGGCAGACACCGACGGCAACCCGGCCACCGTGGCCGACCCAAGCTGGAAGCCACTCGGCACGACGCCGAACTTCCCCGAGTACCCGTCGGCGCACGCCTGCCACAGCACCGCGGTCGTCGAGGCTCTCGATGCGTTCTTCGGCACCGACAAAGTTCCGTTCACGCTCGACAGCCGCGTCACCGGCACGACCCGTGGCTACGAGCGCCTGCACGACGTGGTCAAGGACGTCGACTGGGCACGCGTCCTGGTCGGTTTCCACTTCCGCAACTCCGATCTGCAAGGCACAGCACTCGGGCGCAAGGTCGGCAGCTACGTGGCCGGAAACTATTTCCAGCCGCTCGGCTGACGCACAGCTGACTCGCACAGGAGGCGGCCCGAGAAGGCCGTCTCCTGTGCGAATCCAGAGCCGTAGAGCACCCCCGCGGTGTCGACATCGTGTTGCCAAGATCCGTCCAGACCAAGAAAAGCCCTGCTCAGAATGGGCATGTAGAGACTCGCAGCGCTTTGACTAACCCTACGCCAGCCTTGCGGCCACCGCTAAGGAGCCGCGAAGGCACCCCGACGATGCTCCGGTCGAGTCGTAGCTGGGCGCCTCACAGTTCACCGCCCGGCACGACGCCCTTGCCGAAGCTCTCCACCTGCTCGGGCGTGAAGGGCGGGCGCGAGAGGTCCTCGCGCATGTGGAACGCGCGGAAGAGGTGCACGATGTAGTGCATCCGTTGGTGGAGGTCCGACCAGTCGCGCGCGCCGCAGTCGTCAGGCGCCGGAGGCGCCGGCTCGAACCGATGCAGGAGCTCGATCAGTTCGGCATTGGCCGGCTCCCGAAGCGCGTCCGGGTACGGCTCGGCAAGGTGCGTCCCGAGTGTCAGCACTCGTCCCGGCAGCGAGAGGGTCATGAACGAGTCGGTTATCAGCTCACGCGCGAGCCTGCTTGCCGCCCGCTGCGCGCCTCGGGCGAAGACGCCTACGAGAGCCGCCGCCGGACGCAGGACGACCCGGCGCCAGCGCGTCGCCGCCGGGAAGAGCGCCTCGAGAGAGCGCCGCCCGAGGTCCTCCTGCGTGGTGTACGCGGCGTCGAGCGCCTTGCGGATCTCCGGCTGCAGGCGCGTCTGCTCGTGGAAGCCGATCTTCAGGTTCGCGAGTACGGCGAGCTCCATGCTCACCTTCGCGTCGCGCTCGAGTCGCCTTCGTTCGTACAGCGCGAATGCCTCGCCGAGGTAGCGTTGCCCGTCGGGCGGGTCGCCCGGGAGTAGTCGGTCGCGGAACCGTAGGAACCCATCCGGGTCGGCCGGCCCGTCCACCGGGCAGTCGTGCAGGTAACGAGCGAACTCGAGCCCAATCTCCTGGAACACCTTCAGGTTTCCGCGCGCGACCGACTCGCTGGCGCGCTCGAACGCATCGAACGGGGTATGCAGCTCGGCCGTCAGGCGCGCGAGCCGCGTCCCCGGCTGGAAGAGGCCACGCCGAAGCAGCCTGTGCCACAGCGTCGCGATCGGATGCAGCAGCCAGCGGCCCTTGCCGAGCCTGCTCCCGAGTTCCGCGAGCAGGTCCTCGCCGCGGATCGTCCGCCCCGCCTGTCGCGAGGCCCATGTCGCGTACGTGCACCAGTTCGCGCCCCCGCCGCTGCCCGTCGCGAACGCAGCGGACAGCCGCGAGTAGCAGTTGGTGATCTCGAGGTTCCGGATGACCGGGTTCGCGATCGCCGCGATCCGACGGATCTCGTCGACGTTCGGCGCGGGCAGCGATGGGCTTGCGTCGGGTTGCATGGCGACAGCGTCGCACGCAGCCGGCGACCCACCAACAAATCCCTGCAAACGGGAACTCAACGGGCGAAGTGACTCATCGAACGCGGCATTGGGTCAACATGCCACGGTCGATTTTCGCGAGAGGAGGGGTGCCATGCGCAAGGTTCAAAGGTGGGTCGTCGCAGCCGCGGCCGCCGTCGCGGCCGCCGCCACCGTTACCGCAGTGGCGAACTCGAGCGACGGATCCAAGCCGCCCGGCCTGCAGTTCCTGGGGCAGGCGATCGTCCCGACGGGCACGACATACGCGGGCACGACCGTGGGCGGCCTCTCGAGCATCACGTACGACTCGGCGCGGGGCGTCTTCTACAGCCTGTCGGACGACCAGAGCCAGTTCAACCCGGCGCGGTTCTACACGCTGCAGGTCGATCTCTCGGCTGGCCACCTCGCCGACGGCGACGTCCAATTCAGCGGCGTCACGACGCTGCTCGCGCCCGGGGGGCAGCCCTACGCGCTGCGCAGCCTCGATCCGGAAGGGCTGACGCTGACGAAGAGCGGCGAGCTCGTCGTGACCTCGGAGGGCATCGCCGCAAGCGGCATCCCGCCCTGGGTGCGGCGGTACTCGCTCGACGGGACGTTCCTCGGCGACCTGCCGGTCCCGGACGCGTTCCAGCCGACGAGCCCCACGCACGGCGTGCGGCAGAACCTCGCGTTCGAGGCGGCCGCCGTCGCGCCGAACGGGCGTCATCTGTTCGTCGGGATGGAAGGCGCGCTCGCGCAGGACGGCCCGGCGGCGACGCTGAACGACGCGAGCCCGGCGCGCATCCTGCGCTACAACCTGGCCACTCGGAGCCTCGACCGGCAGTACCTCTACTTCACCGATCCGATCGCGGAGCCGCCGGTGCCGTCGAATCAGTTCGCCGTCAGCGGGCTCGTCGAGCTGCTCCCGTTCAACGACGAGTTCATGCTCTCGATGGAGCGCTCGTTCTCGTTCGGGGCGCCGGGAACGGGCAACACGATCAAGCTCTACTCGGTCGCGTTCCCGGGTGCGGACAACGTGAACGGCGCCGACAGCGTTGCCGGCAGCCTCGGCAGCATCCGGCCCGTGCACAAGACGCTCCTGCTCGACCTGCGCACGCTTGGAGTTCCGCTCGACAACGTCGAGGGCATGACGATCGGCCCGACGCTGCCCGACGGCCGGCGGTCACTCGTACTCGTCAGCGACAACAACTTCGCAGCAAGCCAGTTCACGCAATTCCTGCTGTTCGCCCTCGAATGACGAAAAGGAGCGATGAGGCGGTGTAGAGGGCCGTCTCGGTGTTGTCTACATGGCTTGACGCTTCGGAGCTCCGCGTGGGTCTCGGCTGCATGCGCCTGTCGACGGACGACAGCCGTGACGAGGAGCTCGGTCTCCAGACGATCGCGGCCGCCGTCGAGGTGGGAGTGACGGTATTCGACACAGCGCACGCATATGGGCGAGGGGCGGCTGAGCTCGGACACAACGAGGGGCTGCTCGCACGTGCACTACGCCGTTGCGGCGCGCACGAGAGAGCCCGGGTCGTGACGAAGGGCGGCATGGCGCGGACCGGCGGCGCATGGATCCCGGACGGTCGCGCGAAAGCGATCCTCGCCGACTGCGAAGCAAGCCTCGCGGCCCTGGACGGGCTGCCCATCGACCTCTACCTCCTCCACGCACCGGATCCGCGGACGCCGTTGCGAACCTCGGTTCGCGCCCTCGCGAGGCTCGGCGACGAAGGCGTTGTGAAGCGCGTGGGGCTCGCGAACGTCAACCGCCGCCAACTGGACGAGGCGCTCGAGCTGGCGCCCGTCGCGGCCGTCCAGGTCGCGCTCAGTCCGTACGACGACCGCTCCCTCCGAGGGGGAGTCGTCGAGCGCTGTGCAGAGCTGGGAATCTCGCTGATCGCCCACTCTCCGCTTGGCGGGCCGCGCCGCGCGGGACGACTCGCTCGTCAGCCGGAGCTGGCCGAGGTCGCCGACGCGCGCGGGGGCACCGCGGCGGAAGTCGCGCTCGCATGGCTGCTCGAGCTCTCGCCCATCGTGGTTGCGATTCCGGGCGCGCGACGGCCCGAGACCGCGCGCTCCGCTGCCCGCGCGGCGAAGATCGCCCTCGACGCCGCCGACCGGGAGGTAGTCGCCCGCGCGTTCGGTGGGCCTCGAGCCGCGCGGCCCGGGCGATCGCGAGCGGCGGGTGACGCGGAGGTCGTCCTCCTCACGGGCATCCCGGGCGCCGGAAAGAGCCGTCTCGCGGAGACGTACGTCGCCCGTGGCTACGTTCGTCTCAACCGCGACGAGCGCGGAGGTTCGTTGCGCGAGGTCGCGGACGCACTGGACGAGGAGCTCTCGGCCGGCGTGCGGCAGGTCGTGCTCGACAATACGTACCTCACGCGCGCAGCACGAAGCTACGTGATCGAGGCGGCGAGCCGGCATCGGGTTCCGACGCGCTGTATCTGGCTCGATACGCCGCTCGCTCAGGCCCAGGTCAACCTCGTCGAGCGGCTCCTCGAGCGTTTCGACCGTCTTCCGACTCCGGAAGAGCTGCGAGGGCTCGCGCGGCGTGAGCCGGGGATGCTCCTGCCGACCTCGCAGATGCGCGCGCTCCGTGAGCTCGAGCCGCCGTCGACCGACGAAGGATTGGCCGACGTACAGCAGCTGGCCTTCGCCCGCATCTCGCCTTCCCGGCGAGCGCAGGCGGGTGTCTTCGTCGCGGCTGCTGCGCTGAGTGACCCCGGCTGGACGCGCACGCTGGAGCAAGGCGATCCGCGCGCGCCTCACCTCGTCTACGACTGGCATCCGGACGGCACTCTGGATGGCCTCGCGACCTGCGTCGCCGATGTCTCGGCCGCGGTCGCCGGGCCGGTGGAGGGCGCGCTGTGCCCACACGCCGCCGGGCCGCCGAGCTGCTGGTGCCGGCCGCCGCTTCCGGGGCTGCCGCTCGCGTTCGCGAGAGCACACGGCGTCGACCCGTCGCGTTCGATTCTCGTCGGCACCGGGCCCGCACATCGGACGCTTGCGACGACGCTCGGTGCTCGGTACGTGCCGGTCTCCGGCTGATCGTGCTAGAGAACCTTGCCGGCCTCGAGAAGCTCGTCGAAGTCCGGCACCTCCGCTGTGTCGTACCCCCAGGCGCCGCGGACGACCCCGTCGCCGTCGATCAGGAACGCAGATCGTTCCGAGACATCGCGCAGGCCGCGGAACTCGAAGGCGACGTCGAAGCCCTTCGTGGCCTCCCCGTTGAAGTCCGACAGCAGCGGGAAGTCCAGGTCGAGCGCCTGCATCCACGCAACGTGCGTGTACGGCGAATCGCGCGAGATCGCATACGGCTGGACGCGCGCGGCGCGAAACTCCTCGCTCCTGTCACGCAGGAGCTCCATCTCGTTCGTTCAGGTGGACGACCAGTCGAAGAGGTAGAAGAGGAGCAGGATCGGACCGTCGCGGACGATCTCTGCGAGCGTCGCGTTCTCCCGCGGCGTCGTCCAGACGCGGGCCTCCGGGATCCTGTCGCCGGCGCTGAGCACTACGCGGCGCGAACCTCGGCGCCGACCTCCGTCAGCTCGGCGATCTCCCGGACCACCTCGACGATGTCCCGGTTCGCGTTGAAGACGCGCAGCTGCCGGTCGGCGCCGTTGCCGCGGTGCAGGATGTCCTCGATGCCTTCGAGCTCGCGCTCCGCTCCGAGCTCTCGGGCGTGCGGCTCGACGAGCTTCACCGTGCGCCGGATCATCTGTGCGAGCGGAACCCGGTTCCGGCGGCCGGTGACGAGGTCCATCACAGGCGCCTCGATCCCATACCGCGCGGCGAGCCACTTGTTCTCCGTCGTGAGGATGCGGTGGTACGACGGGATCTCCTCGCCGGCGTCGTAGCGCTCGGAGTAGTGCTTGACCAGCGCCTGGCAGAACGCGGTGATCGCGATCACGTCCTCGAGCTGGGTGACGCCGTCGCAGATGCGGATCTCGATCGTCCCGAGCCGCGGATGGAGGCGTATGTCCCACCAGATGTGCGTGTAGTCGGCGATGCAGCCCGTGCGCTCGAGCTGGCCGACGACCTCCGCGTAGTCCTTGTAGCTCCGGAAGCGCGGCGGGGGACCCGAGCGCGGCAGTGCCGCGTACACCATGTGCCGGGAGGAGTGCAGGCCGGTCGGCTCGCCGCGCCAGAAGGGCGAGTTCGCAGAGAGCCCGACGAGCTCGGCGAGGTGCGCGATCAGCGCGTTCACCACCTGGATCGCCTTCTCCGGGTCGTCGACCGCGACGTGAATGTGCAAGCCGAAGATCAGCTCCCGGCGGGCGATGTACTGCATGCGGTCGACCATCGCGCGGTAGCGGTCCTTCGCGGTGATGCGCTGTCGCTCGAACAGCGAGAACGGATGCGTGCCCGCCGAGCCGACGCGCATGCCGCGCTCGCGCGCGACCTCGCAGACGAAAGCACGCAGGGCGCGGAGCTGCTCGGCGACGTCCGCGGGCGTGCGGCAGACGGGCGTTGCGACCTCGAGCACCGACTGCATGAGCTCGGCGTTGATGCGCGGTTCCAACTCGTGACCCGACACGGCCGCGAGCACCGTGTCGATGTGCTGCACGAGGTCGAACGTCTCCGCATCGAGCAGCATGTACTCCTCCTCGGCGCCGAGGGTGAACGGATCGCTCTTGCCGAAAGCGTGGTCGAGCACACTGCCTCCCGCGGCGAACCGGCTGCCCTTGCCGGTGATCGACGGCGGAATGACCTGCTTCACGACACGACCGCCTCGGCTTCGATCTCGACGAGCCAGCGCGGGTCGAGCAGGCCGCAGACGATCCCGGTGCACGCGGGCCGGACCGAGCCGAAGACCTCGCCGTGTGCGCGCATCACCTCGGGTGCATTCCCCGCTTCGGTCATGTACACGCGCGTCCGCACGACGTGCTCGAAGCCCGCGTCCGCTTCACGAAGCGCGTTGCCGACGATCTCGAGGCAGCGGCGCATCTGTTCGTACGGCCCGCTCGGCGGGTCCTCGTCGCCGGGCATGATCGGCGCCGTGCCCGCGACGAAGATCCGGTCGCCGGTCACGACGGCGCGGCTGTACCCCCAGCGCTCCTCGAGCGACGATCCGGACGAGACGAGGCGGCGATCCATGTGCCTAGTATCACCCGCCGTGGATGCGCTGCGAACCATCGACACGTGGGGCGCGCGCATGGCGGCGGCCGGGGTGATAGACGCCGACGGCGACGTCCGCACCCACGGCCCGCATGACGTCCCCCTCCGCTGGGCGTCGGTGACGAAGCCGCTGACCGGTCTGGCGACGCTCGTCGCGCTCGAGGAGGGAATCGTCGACCTCGAGGAACCCGCCGGTCCCTCCGGCTCGACGCTGCGCCACCTCCTCGCGCACGCCTCTGGGCTCCCGCCGGAGGAAGGTGCGCCGCTGATGCCGCCGGGGAAGCGCCGCATCTACTCGAACTACGGCATCGAGCTCGCCGCTCAGTGCCTGAGCGAGCGCGCCGCGATGCCGTTTGCCGAGTATCTCCGCGCTGCGGTGATCGTCCCTCTCGGGCTTGCCGGATCGCTTGACGGCTCGCCGGCGTGGGGGTACCGCGGACCGCTCGACGACCTGGTGACGCTCGGGCGGGAGCTGCTCGCACCGACGCTCGTCGCCCGTGAGACCCTCGACGAGGCGACCACCGTCCAGTTTCCCGGCCTGGCCGGAGTGCTGCCGAGCTGGGGACGCATGGATCCGAACGACTGGGGCCTGACGTTCGAGCTGCGCGATCGCAAGTCGCCGCACTGGACGAGCGCGCAGAGCTCACCTCGTACGTTCGGCCACTTCGGCGCGGCTGGCACCTTTCTTTGGGTCGATCCGGACGCAGGTCTCGCCTGCGGCGTGCTGACGGACAAGGAGTTCGGCGACTGGGCGATCGAGGCCTGGCCGCGCTTCAACGACGCCGTCGTCGACGAAGCCAAGTGACACTTTGTCACTTGGTCAGGCGTCGTCGTCGGCGAAGAGCGGGCGCAGGAACTCGTCGAACGTCGCCCGGTCGCAACTGGCGACGACCGCGGGCGAGATCGCGGTGACGGTCGCGGTCCGCGGCATGTCCATCGTCACGGACACCTCTCCGAAGTAGTCGCCGGGGCGCAGGACGTCGCGCGTGCCCATGGCGCTGTTCGCGACCGAGAGCATCCCGGCGAAGACGACGTAGAAGCGGTCGCCCACGTCGCCCTCGCGGACGACGGCCGTGCCGGGCGCGACCTCCCGCCGCTCCATCAGCTTGCCGAGCTTCATGAGCACGTCGCCGGGAAGGCCAGCGAGCAACTCGATCCGCGCGAGCTCGTGCTGGGTGGCGGACGAGCGCGGCAGGGACTACTCCTCTTCCTTGTCGTGCATGACTCCTCCTATCGTGCCGCTCTCGCCGGCTCTCTGCGGAACGAGCAGGCGCAAAGCACCCGGCAGCGACTCGAAGACGAGCGGCGACTCGAGCGTCACGGGCTCGCCGTCGATCGCCGCGCGCACGTGGTCGCCAGGGAGCTCGACGCGGAAGGCCGGCTCGGTCCGCTCGTCCCACGCCGTCGGCAGAAGCCCGGCCGCGACCCAGAGTTGGAGGAGCCCTTCCTCGAGCCGCTCCCGCTCCCCGAGTGTGAAGAGGCTGAGCTCGTACCGGTTGTTCCCGACGAGCAAGACCCGCGCGCCGACCTTCTCGCCGTTGACGCGGGCATGCAGGCGGCGCCGATGGCGCGCGACCTGGAGCAGGCCGCGAACGCGTGCGAGAGCCTCGCCCCGGCGCCGGTGGCGCTCACGCCGGTGCACGAGACCGGCGTAGACGCCGAGCGAGACGTTGTTGAGGAACAGCCGGTCGCCCACGCGGCCGGCGTCTATGCGGCGCTCGGCGCCGTCGGTGAAGGCGCCGAGCGCGGCGAACGGATCGTCGCGGTCGAGCCCGACGTCCCGGGCGAAGTGGTTACGGGTCCCAAAGGGCACACAAACGAACGCAGCGCCCGTGTCGAGGGCAGTCGAGGCGACCGCGGCGAGGGAGCCGTCGCCGCCTGCCATACCGAGAATCTCAGCGCCCGAGCTGCGAGCGGCCTCCCCTGGATCCTCGCCCTTCTGAAGGAGATGCACCTCCACGCCGCGCTCGCGTGCCGCGGCGGCAAGCTCTTCGGCCGTCGGCTCCCGGGCCCCCGAACGAGGGTTGACCACCAAAAAGGCTTGGGTCCTCACGGCCCCCAAGTTGAGCCGAACGGCCCATGGCGACTGCCCGGCACCGTGTCGATGATTTCGCCATGAGTGAACGCGGCCTTCATCGCATCGAGGACGATCTCGCCGACACCTGGCTCGAGGACTGGGCCGGAGCCGGCGTCGCGGAGATCGAGGACTTCCTCGCCAAGCACGCAGCTTTCCTGAGCTTCCTGGACACCCGCGAGATCTGAGGTCAGGCAGAGGGCCATCCCGGCCCCCTGCCCCGAATCCTCACTCGCCGAGGCCGAGCGTGCGCTCCAGCATCCCCTTGGGCATGGCCCCGACGGCATTCGCCTTCGGCTGCCCGCCTTCGAAGAGGATCATGTTCGGGATCGACTGGATCCCGTAGCGCACCGCAAGGTCCTGATTCTCGTCGATGTTCACCTTGACGAGCTTCAGATCCTTCTCCTCGGCAATCCGCTCGAGCACGGGGGCGACGGCGTGGCAGGGGCCACACCACTCGGCCCAGAAGTCGACGAGCACCGGCTTGTCGGCCTGAAGGACCTCGTTCTCGAACGTCGCGTCGGTTACTTCGGTTGCCATTCAGCTTTCCTTTCGTTTCCGTCAGGGAGGACCGGTACCCGATCCTCCAAGAGAAAGAACGCTCCTCTCTACACTTCACTTCCCGATGGCCGAGCCAGTCTTTCAGCCGCTGCCGACGGTGCCCGACCATTCCGGGCTCGAGGAGGAGATCCTCGCCCGGTGGGAGGCGGAGGGCACCTTCGCGAAGCTCCGTGAGCGGAATCGCGGCGGTCCGACCTTCTCGTTCATCGACGGGCCGGTCACGGCCAACAAGCCGATGGGCGTTCATACGGCCTGGGGGCGGACACTGAAGGACGTCTTCCAGCGCTACAAGGCTCTCCGCGGCTTCGACGAGCGCTACCAGAACGGCTTCGACTGCCAGGGCCTCTGGATCGAGGTCGGAGTCGAGCGGGAGCTCGGCCTCAACTCGAAGCGGGAGATCGAGGAGTTCGGGCTCGAGGAGTTCGCCCGCAAGTGCCGCGACGTCGTCGTCCGGTCGTCCCAGAGGCTGACGGAAGACTCGAAGCGGCTCGGCCAGTGGATGGACTGGGGGAACGACTACTTCACGTTCTCCGACACGAACATCGAGTACATCTGGGGCTTCCTCCGGGTCGTGCACGATCGCGGCTGGCTCTACCTCGGTCATCGCTCGACCGAGTGGTGCCCGCGGTGCGGTACGTCGATCTCCGCTCACGAGCTTGCCGGCTCGTACGTCGACCGCGCCGATCCATCGCTGTATGTCCGGCTGCCGCTGAAGGAGCGGCGGGGCGAGTCGCTGCTGATCTGGACGACGACTCCCTGGACGCTGCCCGCGAACGTCGCCGCTGCGGTCAATCCCGACGCGGAATACGGCTTGCGCTCGTCGGGCGAGTGGGTGGCGGTCGCGCGCTATCCGGACGACAAGTTCCTCGACCGAAAGCCCGGCTCCGACCTCGTCGGGTGGATCTACGAGGGGCCATTCGACGATCTCTCGCCCGGCGCGGCTGTCGAGCACCGCGTGATCCCGTGGGACGAGGTCGCGCTCGACGAGGGCTCCGGCATCGTCCACATCGCGCCGGGCTGCGGCTCCGAGGACTTCGAGCTGTCCCGGGTGCACGGGCTCCCCGTGCTGATGCCGGTCGACGAGGCCGGCCGCTTCTACGACGACTACGGCTGGCTGCACGGCATGTCGACCGCCGAGGCGGCCGAGCAGATCATCGGCGCGCTCGAGGAGAAAGGCCGCTTGCTGGAAGCCGGGCTGTACGAGCACCGGTATCCCGAGTGCTGGCGCTGCCACACGCCGCTCATCTTCCGGATCGCCGACGACTGGTTCATCTCGGTGCTCGACCTGCGGCAGCCGATGCGCGACGCGAACGCGAACGTCGAGTGGACGCCGGAGTACATGGGCAAGCGGATGGACGACTGGCTCGTGAACATGGGCGACTGGAACATCTCGCGCCGCCGCTATTACGGCCTCCCGCTTCCGTTCTACCCGTGCGCGTGCGGACACCTGAACGTGATCGGCTCGCGCGCGGAGCTCGAGGAGCGCGCACTCGAGGGGCTCGACCAGCTCGAGGAGCTGCGTCGGCCGTGGATCGACCGGGTTCCGGTCAGGTGTGAGGAGTGCGGGGAGGCCGTGACACGGATCGCGGAGGTGGGCGACGTCTGGCTCGACGCCGGCATCGTCCCGTTCGCCACCCTCGGCTGGCAGAGCCCGACCTGGATCCCCGAGGGTTACGCAACGGGCGCCGCGCGCGGCCTGACCCACGCCGATCTGCCCGACCACGCGTACTGGGAGAAGTGGTTCCCGGCGGACTGGGTCTCGGAGATGCGCGAGCAGATCCGGCTCTGGTTCTACTCGCAACTCTTCATGTCGGTGGTGCTGACGGGCCGTGCGCCCTTCAAGCAGGTGCTGGGCTACGAGAAGATGCTCGACGAGCACGGCCGCGAGATGCACGGCTCGCACGGCAATGCCATCGAGGCGACCGATGCGTTCAACCGTATGGGAGCGGACGTGATGCGCTGGCAGTTCTGCGCGCAGCCGCCCGACCGGAACCTCCTCTTCGGCTTTGGTCCTGCGGAGCAGATCAAGCGCGAGCTGCTCACGTTCTGGAACTCGATCTCCTTCTTCGTCTCGTACGCGAACATCGCGGACTTCCGGCCGTCATGGTCGTCGCTCGAGCCGCGCGCGGAGTTGCAACCGCTCGACCGCTGGCTGCTCGAGCGCACGCATGCATTTGTGCTGGAAGCGGAAGCCGGTTACGACTCGTGGATGACCGTCGACGTGATGCGGGCGTACACGGAGTACGTCGACGATCTCTCCAACTGGTACATCCGCCGCTCGCGTTCCCGGTTTTGGGCGGACGACCTCGCCGCGCTCGAGACGCTTTGGTATGCGCTCGTGCAGACGTTGCGCGTGATGTCTCCGATCATGCCGTTCCTCACCGACCATCTCTGGCGCAACCTGGTCGCCGACGGGCCCGAGTCCGTGCATCTCGCGCCGTGGCCCGAGGTCCCTGAGCCAGACGAGGCGCTACTCGACGAGATCGCCGACGTGCGCCGCGTCGTCACGCTCGCGCACCAGGCGCGCGCGACCTCGGGGTTGAAGCTGCGTCAGCCGCTGCGCCGGCTCGTGGTCGAGGGCGCGCGCGGTGCACGGGCTCACGCCGACGAGATCGCGGACGAGGTGCGCGTGAAGGACGTCGCGTTCGGCCGCGTCGAGGCCGAGCTGCGCGTGAAGCCGAACCTGCCCGTTCTCGGGCCGCGCCTCGGGAGGGAGTTGCGCGCAGTGCAGCAGGCGCTTCAGTCCGGCGACTTCGAGGAGCTCGAGGGCGGCCGCTTTCGCGCTGCGGGCCACGAGCTCGAGCCGGACGAGGTGCTCGTCGAGCGCGGAGGCAGCGACGGTTTCGCAATCGCCTCGGCGGACGGAGTCACCGTCGCGCTCGAGCTCGGCCTCGACGACGACCTGCGGCTCGAGGGCCGCGGTTATGACCTGATCCGGCAGGTGAACTCCCTGCGGAAGGAGCAAGGGCTCGAGCTCACCGACCGGATCGTGCTGACCCTTCCGGCCGCGGAGTCGGAGCTCGTCGAGCGCCACGGCGACTGGATCAGGGACGAGGTGCTGGCCGTCGAGATCCGCCTCGACGGCAATCTCCGGATCGAAAAGGCCGGCTCCGGGGAATAGGCTTCGCACGATGACCGCCTGCTCGCGGTGCGGCAAGGACGTCGAGGCGAGGTTCCGCTTCTGTCCTTGGTGCGGCACGGCGCAGCGGTCGAAGCTCGTCGAGTTCTTCCGGCCGCACCAAAACAGCCCGGGGCGCGCTCTGCGCGTCTCCCGCTACTTCGGCGACGAGCCGCAGGTGCGCTTCAGCGTCTGGGACGAAGGCGTCGCGCGCGCCGCCGTCTCCCTCGACGAGGAGGAGAGCGCGAGGCTCGCCGGCTTCCTCTTGCCGACGGGACCGCGCCGGCGGCGCAGCCTGCGGGACCAGCTGCGCCTCCACCACTAGCCCGCTCTCGGGCGGTGCCGATCTTCCCAAGTGACAACTTGTCACTTGGGATCGTTCAGGGCTTCTCGCAAACGCTCGAGGCCTAGGTCGAGCCGGCTGTCCGGGGTCGCGAGGGACAGGCGCGCCCAGCCGCGGCCCCGGTCGCCGAAGCCCTCGCCTGGTGCGACCGCAATCCGGTGCTCCTCGAGCAGACGCTCGCAGGTGAGCCCGTCCGGGAGGCGGAACCAGACGAAGAAGGTCCCCTCGCCGCGCGCCTCGAGGCCCTCGAGCGCGGCGAGCGCGCGGTCGCGCCGCGCCTCGTAGAGCGCGCGACGCTCCTCGACGCTGTCCTGCGGGCCGGTGAGGGCGGCGATCCCCGCCTCCTGCACCGGCATGAAGATGCCGCCGAACTGATGGTTCTGGAGCGCCTCGATCCGCGCGACGATCTCGGCGTTGCCGACGGCGAACCCGAGCCGCCAGCCCGCCATCCCGTACGACTTCGACATCGAGAAGAGCTCGAAACCGACCTCGCGCGCGCCCTCGACTGCGAGAAAGCTCGACGGCGAGCGACCGTCGAAGACGAGGTCGCCGTAGGCGAAGTCGTGCATCACCCACGCGCCGGCGCGGTGCGCCCATGCGATCGCCTCCGCGAAGACGCCCGGCGGCGCGCATGCCGCGACGGGGTTCGACGGGTAGTTGAGGTAGAGCGCGGCCGCCGATGCGGGCGCCGCCGCCCAGTCCGGCCGACCGTCGGGGCCGAGCGGCAAGGCCGCATGTTCTGCGGCCGCGAGCGCGACGGCCGAGCGATAGTCCGGGTAGCCGGGGTCGGGCAGCACGATCGTCTCGCCGCGCTCCACGCAGACCTGCGCAAACTCCATCAGGCCCGTCTTCGACCCCGGCAGCACCGCGACCTCGAAGGTGGGATCGACGGCGACGCCGTAGACGTCGCGGTAGCGAGCCGCGATCGCCTCCTTCAAGGGAGGGAGACCTGCGAACGGCGCGTAGCCGTGCGTATCGGAGCGGCGGGCGGCCGCGTCGAGCGCCTCGATGACGTGCGGAGGTGGCGGCACGTCGGGGTTGCCGCGGCCGAGATCGACGAGGGGCTCGCCATCGCGGGCGGCCGCCGCGGCGACCCGCGCGAGCAGCGCAGTGAAGTACTGCTCCGGAAGACGCTCGAGAAGGTGAGGACGCGCGCGCACGCGCCGCGATGTTAGTGCCCCTCCAGGCAATGTCCTCCAGGCTTCTGGAACGCGATCACACTGCGCGCTGGGGCGTCCTCAGTCGCGCCGATAGTCGAACTATCGGCGCTCCCTGCGTTCTCCCATCGCTTGGTGCTCGCGCCACAGAAGCGTGGCCACATCACCTGAAGGGGCACTACGCCGCCGAGCGTTCCGCCCGGCGCAGCTCGACCGGGACCCGGAACACGACATCCTCGTACACCGAGCGATGCTCGGTCACGTCCGACACGCCGCGGTCGCGGAACCAGTCGCAGACGTCGTGCACGAGTCGTTCCGGCGCCGATGCTCCCGAGGTGACGCCGACCGTCTCGACGCCTTCGATCCACGCCGGATCGATGTCGCCGGCGTCGTCGATCAGATACGAGGCGACGCCCGCAGTGCGGGCGACCTCAACGAGCCGTTTCGAGTTCGACGAGTTCGTCGAGCCGACCACGAGCAGCAGCTCGACCTCGTCGAGCAGCTCCTTCACCGCCCATTGGCGGTTCGACGTCGCGTAGCAGATGTCTTCCTTCTCCGGTCCTTTGATCCTCGGGAACCGCCGCTTCAGCACGTCGACGATCTCGCGCGTCTCGTCGACGGAGAGCGTGGTCTGGGTGATGTACGCGAGCCGTTGCTCGGCCGGCAGCTCGATTGCTTCCGCGTCGGCGACCGACTCGACGAGCGCCATCTCGCCCGGAGCCTCGCCCATCGTCCCCTCGACCTCCTCGTGGCCGGCGTGGCCGATGAAGACGATCGAGTAGCCGGCGTCGGCGTAGCGGCGGGCCTGCGTGTGGACCTTCGTCACGAGCGGGCAGGTGGCGTCGATCGTGGTCAGCCGCCGGGCATCCGCGGCCGAGCGCACGCCGGGAGCGACCCCATGGGCAGAGAAGACGACGGTCGCCCCCTCCGGGACGTCCTCGACCGAGTCGACGAAGACGGCGCCGAGCTCCTCGAGCTCGCGCACGACGTGCGAGTTGTGGACGATCTGCTTCCGGACGTAAACGGGCTCCCCGTAGAGACGGAGGGCACGCTCGACCGTGTCGACCGCCCGCTCGACCCCGGCGCAATAGCCGCGGGGAGAGGCCAGGAGGACCCGCTTCACCAAACCGCGGGCCAGGATAGCCCGGGTCGATGAAGACCGTGTTAGCAGCGCTCAGAAATGAGAAAGCCCGCCGCTCGGGGGGGTCGGTGCGGCGGGCTCTCTCAAGTTGCTCACCGCGCGGCTGCAAGGCCAGGTACGCGCCGCTCGGTTCGCATCGCCCAGTGCGAGGGACGCTAACCGCCCCCCGGGAAGCTCACAATGGGCCGGTCGGCCCATCTTTTGAACGCGCAGGGATGCGGTTCTTCAGCCTGAAAACAGTCGCTCGAACGCCTTCGCGCTCCGTACACTCTTCACGCCCAGCATGACCAAAATCGAGTCTTTTCCCCTCGCCTTGAACGGCCTCGCGCTCGCGTGGGAGAGCGTCGCGGTCGTCGTCGGCGCCCTCGCGGTCGGGCTCCTCCTCGGCGCGCTCGCGAAGGCCTGGCGGCGCGGGCCGGTGCCGCCGGATCAGCGCGAGCGCGACCGGGAGCTCGAGAGCCTGCGCCGGATCTCGGCCGAGCTCTCACGGACGTCAGACGTCGAAAGCGTCGCGAGGGCGCTACTGGACGAGATCGCGTCCCTCTTCAGCGTCGGATTCGTCGGGCTGACCTTCGTGTCCGAGGACGGGCAAGAGGCGTCGGGCTTCCTCGCCCGCTCGGACGGCAAGGACATCGCGTGGTGGCGTGACGTGCGCGTGAATCTCGTCCGGGAGCCCTCCGGAATCGCGAGCGCCGTCTACGAAGCGTCCAGCTTCGCGGTCTACGACGTCGGTGATTCTGCGCCGGTGAGCTCGCGTCTAGCCGCCGAGGTTGGCGCGAAGAGCGCGGCCTTCGTGCCCCTGATCAGCGATGACCGCGTGATCGCCGTCATATCGGTCGCGACGACCGACGAACACCGCGCCTTTTCCGCGGACGACCTTGTGGTGATGCAGACGCTCGCCTCGGAAGGAACGATCGCCCTCGAGCGGACGCGTACGGCGATCGCGCTCGGCGAGGCGCTCGAGCGCGAGCGATTGCTCGCGACGATCTCGAGGCGTCTGCGCGCCGAGCTCGATCTCGAGGGGACGCTCCGTTCGACGGTCGAGGAGACGGGACGCGCGCTCGACGCCTCGCGCTGCTTCGTGCGACTCACCGACGACGCCGGCGAGCTGCCGGTTGTCGCCCAGTGGACTGCTCCTGACGCGGCCCCGATCGGGGAGCGTACGGACCTGCTCGTCGTCTCGAACCTCGCGGCCCGCGAGCAGCGAACGGTGGCGATCGTCGACGTGGAGGACGCACCCGAGCTGATCGAGCCGTCGCTAGGCGGGCTGGAGCTTCTGCGCTCGCTCGGCGTGCGGGGCGTGGCGTCGTCTCCGATCGTCGTCCAGGACCGGCAGATCGGCGTGCTCAGCGCCCATCGCGACACGCGCCGCGCGTGGACCCAGGGCGACGTGATCCTGCTCGAGGCGGTCGCAGCGGAGGCGGGCCTCGCCATCCGGCTCAGCCGCCTGCTCGCCGAGAACCGCGAGCGGCTCGGACAGCAGACGGCGCTGCTCCGCGCTGCGCAGGTTCTGAGCGGCGAGCTCGATCTCGAGACGGTGTTGCAGCGGCTCGTGGAGGAGGTCGCGCACCTGCTGCGGGCCGAAGCGTCCGACTGTTACCTCTACGACAGCGACCGCGGAACACTGCGTTGCGCGGCCGTGCGTGGGTTCGTCCCGTCCCTCGTGGGCTTCGAGTTCGGCGCGACGCGCGGGCTGGCGGGCCTCGCGATCCGCGAGGGCCGCCCGATGATCGGCAACGAGTACGACGAGCTCCCCGATCCGGTACCGCACCCCGCGTACGAGGGCTTCACCGACGCAATCGTCGCGCCGATGCGCTGGAGCGACGACGTACAGGGCGTCCTCGGCGCCGGCCGGAGGAACGGAGAGCCGTTCGGGCTTCGCGACGCGAATGTGCTCGACGCATTCGCCGGACTGGCGTCGCTTGCGTTGCGCAACGCCGAGACCTTCACGCACAGCACTCGCCAGGCGCGTGTACAGCGCGGCTTCTACCGCATCGCATCGGTGCTCGGCCAGTCGCTCTCTCGTGCGGCGACGCTGGAGGCCGTCGCACAAGCGGCGACGGAGGCTCTCGGCGGCGCTTCCGCCGCCGTGCTGATGCCGCACGGCCGCAGGCTCACGCTCGCCGGGGCGCACGAGCTGCCGCCGGGGTTCGAGATGCTGCTGCGCGACGGGATCGAGGCCGGAGAGGGCCCGCTGGCGCGTGCGGCCGCGCAGACGCGCGTCATCGCGGCTCCGATGCTCTCGGACGACGAGCGTCTTCCGCACGAGTGGCGGGTCGCGGCTGCGGCGAACGGCTACCGCGCGCTCCTCGCCGTACCCGTCGAGACGCCGCGGCACGAAGCGGGCGGCCTCGTGGCTGTCTTCTTCACGGAGGAGCGTGTCTTCACCGAGGACGACCTCGAGCTCGCGCGCCACCTGGCAGATGCGACGCGCGGCGCGCTGGAGCGCAGCGAGCTCTTCGAGGCCGAGCGCAGCGCGCGGGCCCTTGCACAGCAGCTGACCCGCACCGGGCGGCTGCTCACCACGGAGCTCGATCCGGCTGCGGTTCTCGACGAGGTGGTGCAACAGGCTCCGGAGCTCGTGAACGCCGACGCGTGCGCAATCCGCCTGGTGGTCGACGACGAGCTCGTCGTGCATGCGGCAGTCGGCCTCGGCGCCGATGACGCAGTCGGGTCGCGCAGTCCGGCTGCGGCCTGGCTGTCCGGCGACGTACTGCAGTCACTCTCGCCGGTCGCGCTCGAGGACGCCGGCGCCGACCCACGTCTTCGGGGGTTCGATCCGATGCTTGCCGCGGGCAACGCCGCGTATCTCGGCGTTCCTCTCGCCGGCGCGGAGGGGACGCCGCTCGGCGTCCTCGCCGTGTATGCGGGCCAGCCGCGGCCGTGGCGCGAGGAGGAGATCGAGGCGATGCTCGCGCTCGCCGCGAGCACGTCGGCCGCGCTGTCGAATGCGGAGCTGTACCAGCGCGTCGCGGTCGAGAAGGAGCGGAGCTTCGCCATCCTCGCGAACATCGCCGACGGCATCGTCGCCGTCGACCGCGAGGGGCAGGTCGTGCTCTGGAACGAAGCGGCGGAGAAGATCACGGGGGTCGCCGCCGAGGACGCTCTCGGCCGCGCGCCTGCCGAGGTGATCCAACGCACGCTCGAATCGGGGAGCGACGCGCCCGTCGGCGATCGCCTCGTCTCGATCATGCGCGGACGCGAGGAAGTCTGGCTCTCCGTGACCGAAGCCGTGATGCTCGATCCGGCCGGCGCCGTCGCCGGACGCATCTTCGCGTTCCGTGACATCTCGTCCGACCGTCTCGTCGAGCAGATGAAGTCGGACTTCGTCTCGACGGTGTCGCACGAGCTGCGTACGCCCCTCACATCCATCTACGGTTTCGCCGAGACGCTGTTGCGCCAGGACGTGCTGTTCGGCGAAGCGGAGCGCAACACGTTTCTCGGCTACATCGCCTCCGAGTCGCAGCGCCTCACCGCGATCGTCGACGCCCTCCTGAACGTTGCGCGCCTCGACACCGGCGACCTACAGGTCAACCTCTCGCTGACGGACGTGCGCGACGTCGTCGGCGAGGTCGTGCAGAGCGCACAGGACACCGCGACGGACGGTCATCACTTCGTCGTCGAGCTTCCGGAAGGGCCGCTCGCCGCGAACGCCGACCGGGAGAAGCTGCGGCAGGTCTTCTCGATCCTGCTCGACAACGCGGTCAAGTACTCTCGTGAGGGCGGGACCGTCACGGTCGGAGTCGAGCGAAAGCACGACACCGTCGAGGTGAGCGTCGCGGACGACGGGATCGGCATCCCGCAAGCCGAGCAGGAGCAGATCTTCCGAAAGTTCTACCGCGGCGCGGATGCCGACGCGCGCGTCGGCGCCGGGGGGACGGGGCTCGGCCTCTTCATCGCGCGCGGGCTCGTGACCGCGATGGGCGGAAGGATCTGGGTCGAGTCGCGCGAAGGCGAAGGTTCGACATTCGCCGTCGAGTTGCCGGCGGCAGGAGTGGCGCAGGTCGGCTAGGGACATAGAGAGGACAACGTGACGAAAGTGCTCGTAATCGACGACGAGGCGCCGATCCGGCTTCTCTGCAAGGTGAACCTCGAGGCCGAGGGGATGGACGTGCTCGAGGCGCCCGACGGCCCGAGCGGGCTCGAGAAGGCGCGCAACAGCAGGCCGGACGTCGTCCTCCTCGACGTGATGATGCCCGGCCTCGACGGCTGGCGTGTCGCCGAGGCGCTGCTCGAGGACGACCGCACGAACGAGATCCCGATCATCTTCCTCACTGCGCGCGCGGAGTTCCGCGACCGCGCGCGGGGCCTCGACATCGGCGGTGTCGACTACGTCACGAAGCCCTTCAACCCGCTCGACCTCGCGCCGCTCGTCCGCGAGCTCCTCGGGAGAATCGAGCGCGGCGAGCGCGACGAGCTCCGCGGCGAGAAGCTCGCCGAGCTCCGCTCGCTCATGGAAACCGAATAAGGCGAGTCGAAGAGCGGACTCCGCTCTTCAGTCCCAAGTGACAACTTGTCACTTGGTAATAAGGGTTCCCCCGTGGTTTCAGCCGGCGAAGTCGGCTGTGACGACGAGCGCGCCGCCGCTGCCCTGGAAGGTGCCGTGCGTGAGGCCGATGCCGATGCGGCGAAAGCCGGGACGGAGCAGGTTGGCGCGGTGCGGCGGGCTCGCGAGCCACGCCCTGACAATTGCGCCGGCGCTGCTGTAGACGCCGGTGCCCCAGGCGAGGTTCTCGCCCATGATGCTGCCTCGGACGTGGAACGCGAGCATCCGGCCGCTGAAGTCTCCGTGGCTGAAGTAGTTCCCTTGCAGCATCTCGACCGAGTGGGAGCGGGCCGCGGTCGAGAGCGTCCGATCGAGCTGGACGGGCCGGAGGCCGAACGAGGCGCGGGTCGCGTTCACTGCCCGCAGGAAACCTGCCTCCGCGCTGCCCTTTTCCGAAGCGAGGGCGGCCGGAGCGGCGAGGACTGCCAAACAACATGCTGCAAAGAGCACAAAAGACCGGCGTCTCCTGAGCAAGCGGAGGAGTCTTCCAGCCCACTCGGACGGAGTCTGTACCCCTTTTGGGGGAACCGCTCAGCGGGCGGTCTGAGCCAGCACGACGCCAGCGAGGACGATGGCGGCGCCGCCGAGCTGCACGGGCGAGAGCGATTGCCGGAGCCAGGCCCAGGCGACGACCGTCGCCACGACCGGCTCGAGCATCGCGGCGATCCCGACTCGGGTCGCGCTGACGTGCCCGAGGCCGGCCACGATGAGGGAGAAAGGGATGATCGACCCGAGGACGATCACCCAGAGGACGAGCGCCCAGACCGGCAGGTGCCACGACGCGAGGTGGCCGTGAAGCGAGACCGTCTCGCCGACCCGGGCGGCGGGGAAGCTCCACCAGGGCTGCGCGACCGTCCAGAAGATCGTTGCGAACAGGAACCCCCATGCCATCAGCGAGACCGAGTCGCGGTGCACGACCTCGCGTTCCGCCAGCAAGAGATACGCCGCGAAGATGACGGCTGCGATGAGCGCGTACGTGACGCCGAGCCCGTCGAGCGCGAGCCCGTTCCACAGCTCGACCATCAGCGCGAGCCCGCTGAGCGAGAACGCGAGCGCGACCCAGATGCGCCGCCGAACGTGCTCGTGGCCGACGGTGCGCGCCCAGATCGCGACGAGCAGCGGCGCGAGGTACTGGATGAGCAGCGCGATGCCGATTGCCAGCCGCTGGATGGCAAGGAAGTAGAAGAGCTGGACGAGCGCCACGCCCACGACTCCGAACACGGCGAGCCGCGCCAGGTCCCGCCGGTCGCGAACACGCAGCGACGAAGGTGCGTACGCAAGCGCGGCGAGCATCAGGCCGACGCACGCTCCGGCGCAGCGCGCCTCGCTCAACCGCAGCGGCGAGAGGCCGGACGAGAGCGCGACCTTCGCGACCGAGCCGTTGATCCCGAACAGGATCGCAGCCGCGAGAACCATCGCGTAGCCGAACACGGGCCTGCGCACGCGCGGCTCGCCGGCCGCCCCGACCAGAGGTCCCTCCACGCTGCGGAACGCTACGCGCCGGCGCCGAGGACGCTCGGCAGTTGCGCGCGCGACGAGATCTCGAGCTTTCGGTAGACGCTCGAGAGGTGGACCTCGACGGTCTTCGGCGTGACGAACAGCGCCTGGGCGATGTCCTTGTTCGTCATGTTGTCGGCGGCCATCTCGGCGACGCGCCGCTCGCTCGGCGTCAGCGAGTCGAGCCCGCTCAGCATCAACCTTCGCGGTCGCGCGCCGGTCGCGGCCAGCTCGGTCTGGGCCCGCTCCTCGAGCGCGGTCGCGCCGAGCTTGTGCGCGAGCTCGAGACCCTGGCGCAGGTACTCGCGGGCGTCCGAGCGCTTGTTGCCCCGGCGGAGCGCCGCACCGAGCTCGACGAGCGCCTTCGCGTGCTCGAGCCGCGCCTGCGAGCTCTCGAGCACGACGACGGCCTCGTGGAGGAGCTTCTGACCGGAGGAGCCGCCCTCAACGAGCCCGAGCACCTTGAGCGCGAGCCCGAGAGCCGGGGGAGCGCCCCAGTCTCGCGCGCGATCGACCGCTGCGAGCGCGTACGGCAGCGCCTCGGCGCGACGGCCGGAGCCGCTGAGGGCGAGCGCGAGCTCGGCTCGCCAGTCGTGGAATGCCGCGTTCGAGATCTTCAGCGCTTCCATGTTCTCGCCGAGCGACGTCAGCTCTCGGATCGCGTCGTCGAACCGTCGCTGCTCGAGCCGGAGCCGGCCACGGGCGAGCTGGAGGAACGTCAGGTGGCCGTTCGCGGGGACATGGTCGGGAATCCCGGTCGCGGCGATCGCCTCCTCGGCGCCATCGAGGTCGCCCCGCTCGCGGGCGAGCTCGGCGCGGAACGCACCGCTGTAGAGGTGCGCCGTCTCGTATTCCATGAGCTCGGCGTACCGTCCGAGGTCGGACTCCACCGCGGTGAGGTCTCCACGGCGCAGCTGCGTGTATGCGCGGAAGAGCGCACACGAGGAGGCCCAGATGTTGTCGCCGCGCGCGTAGGCGCCGCGGAGCGCCCGGTCGTACACGACGAGCGCCTCGTCGGGGCAGCCCGACATCGTCAGCGTGTATGCCGCGAGATGGAGCGCACGGGCGCCGAGCGAGTCCAGACGCTGCGACCCCACGGCCTCCCGGGCGAGCCTGAGCGCTCGTTCGCGGTCGACCCCGCGCCGCGTCTCCCAGTAGCCGAGGGTGGCGCGCAGGAGATCGGCGCCGAAGCCGTCGCCGAGCGACTCTTCCCTGAGCCGCTCGAGCTCGCCGATTGCGATCTCGAGATGCTCGGGCTCCCACCAGGCAGCGTTGATCAGCTCCGTCTCGAGCGACAGCGCCATGTCGGTGTCGACGTCCGCGCCGCTGCCGAGGACGTCACGGCCGCGCCGGAAGGCCTCGATCGCCTCCGTGTGGCGGTTGCTGCGAAGGAGGGCTCGTCCGAGCTCGATCGCGATCCGTGCCCGCCGCCGGGGCTCTTCGATCAGCTCGAGTGCTTCACGGAGGTGCTCTATCGCCCCGTCGTTCGAGAGCAGGCGCTCCGCGAGGCCGAGCGCGCGCAGCACCTCGCCGAGCCGCTCCGGCGCCGGGGGCTCGTCGAGCGCGCGGCGCAGAACCGACACGGCCACTTCGCTCGAGCCTCGATGCAGCGCCCGCTGCGCTGCCTTGAGCAGCGTCTCGACGACGAACGGATCGCCGTTCGGAACGGACTGCTCGAGGTGTACGGCGATGTGCTCTGGCTCGGCACCGGCGTCGGCGAGGATCTGAGCTGCACGACGATGCGCGGCGATCCGCTCCGGGTTCGACATGTCGTCGTAGACCGCGGCACGCACGACCGGGTGCGTAAAGGTGAGCGGCATCTCGAAGTCCAGCAGGTCGGCCCGGGCTAGGGTCGTTGCAGCGTGACCGGCTAGCTCTCGGTCGATGCCCGCGAGCGCCGCAGCGTGGCGGAGCTCCGCGCGGTCGCCGAGGACGGCGACGGCCCGGGCGAGGACGGTCGCCTCCGACGGGAGGCGTGAGAGGCGGAGCGAGACCGCACGCGTCACCGGCTCGGGGCCGATCTCGTCGACCCGTCCGGCATTCGCGGCGCTCGGCTCGAGGCCTTCGCTTCGGATCGTGTCCAGGAGTGCCCAGACGAACAGCGGGTTGCCGCCCGTCGCGCGCCAGCACGCGTCGACGAACTCCCGATCTGCGTCGCGCCCGAAGTGCTCGCGCGCGATGCGCGCGACCGAGTCCGCGCACAGGGCCATCGGGCGCACGACGGCGGCCGTCGGATCGCCCACGATCTCCTTCACCATCGCTCCCGAGCGGGCCTGTTCGGGCGGGCGGGTCCCGGCCACCACGAGCAGCGGCAGGCCCTCGAGCCTCCGCTGGAGATGGATGAGCCAGCGCAGCGACGGCCCGTCGGCCCAGTGGAGGTCGTCGATCATGATCATGACCGGTCGGCGCAGCGCGAGGTTCGCTGCGAGCCAGTAAAGGCCGTGGAGCATCGAGAACGAGACGTCGCTGTCGTCGTCGTCGACGGTCGCGAGCTGCGGAGCCGCGAAGAGCGGCTCGGCGAGCGCCGCCGCGCCGCCGAGCAGCTCGGCGCGATCCTCGCTCGTCGCTGCGGCGAGCACCGGCTCGAACAGCTGCCGCACGATGCCGTAGGCGAACTCCTGCTCGAGCTCGCCGCCGCGGGCGGTGAGCACCGTGATTCCGTTCTGACCGGCGATCGTCCGCGCCTCGAGCAGAAGGCGGGTCTTCCCCATTCCGGCGCGCCCCTCGATCGCGATCAGGCGTCCGATGCCGGATGCGGCCGAGTCGATGTAGGCGTGCAGCGCAGCGAGCTCGCTTTCGCGCTCGAGGAGCATCGGGCCCTCCGGCTGCGGGGGAACGGTGCGCGGTCTCCGTGCGCCGAGCGGCGGGAACCGGTCGGGGAGCCCGTCGGCGGAGAGCTGGAACAGCGCCTCCGCGCGGTCGAGGCCCGGTAGCCGCGTCTCGCCGAGGTCGCGGAGACGGATCGTGCTGGGGAGCTCGTGCTCGACGAGCGCAGCTGTCGTCCGCGAGACGAGAATCTGCCCGCCGTGGCCGAGGTCGCCGATGCGAGCGGCCTGGTGGACCGCGAAGCCGACGTAGCCCTCGCCGTTCACCGAGGCCTCGCCGGTATGGAGGCCCATCCGAACCTTGATCGTTCCGTCCTCGGGCCAGTCGTAGGTCTCCATGGCGCGCTGGGCCGCGACGGCCGCGGCAACCGCCGTCCCCGCGCTGCGGAACACGAAGAAGAAGGCGTCGCCCTGGCGGTCGATCTCGGTTCCGCCGTGCTCGGTGAAGGCCTCTCGGAGCAGAACGTTGTGCTGGGAGAGGAGGCCGCCGTACTGCTCCCGCCCGAGCAACTTCAGGAGCCGCGTCGACCCCTCGATGTCCGAGAAGAGGAAAGTGACCGTCCCGGTCGGGAGGTCCCGTTTGCCTTCCATGTCGCCTTCCCGACCCCTTCCGCCCGGACGCAACTGCTCCGCAGGGATCGTACTTCGGCATCCGGGGACCCGGAAGGGGGCTATTTCACGGCGCCGAGCGCGTCGGACAGCTGTCCGCGCGAGGAGATCTCGAGCTTGCGGTAGACGCTCGAAAGGTGCACCTCGACGGTCTTGGGCGTCACGAAGAGCGTCTGGGCGATGTCCTTGTTCGTCATGTCGTCGGCCGCCATCTCCGCCACGCGGCGCTCGCTCGGCGTCAGCGACTCGAGACCCGTGAGCTGCAGGCGCCGTGGCCGCGCGCCGGTGGCCGCGAGCTCGGTTTGCGCCCGCTCCTCGAGCGCGTTGGCGCCGAGCTTGTGCGCGAGGTCGAGGCCCTCCCGCAGGTACGCACGCGAGTCTGCGCGCCGGTTTCCGCGCCGGAGGGCGGCGCCGAGCTCGACGAGCGCCTTTCCGTGCTCGAGCCGCGCCGTGGAGGCGGCGAGCACCTCGACCGCCTCCTCGAGATACCGCTCGCCGGTCTTGCCCCCCGTGACGAGGCCGAGGGTCCGAAGCGTGACGCCGATCATGCGCCGGGCATTCCAGATGCGTGCCCGCTCGACCGCGGCGAGCGCGATCTCCTGCGCCTCCTCGGTCCGGCCTGCCGCGTGGAGCATGAGCGAGGCGTACGGCTGCCAGGGCATGAAAGCCGGATTTCGGTGGCCGAGGGCGATCGAGAGGTCTCGCACGTCGAAGATGTCGACCAGCGCGTCGTCGAGACGCCGCTGCTCGTACCGAAGCCGGGCTCGGACGAGGTGGAAGAAGAGGAACTGCCCGCTCCGTGGAAGGCGGTCGGGGAGTCCAGCGCGGCCGAGAAGCCGCTCGGCGCCCTCGAGATCGCCGCGCTCGAGGGCGACCCAGCCGGCGAATGCCGAGTGGTAGGGGAGCGCCATCTGCAGCTCGGCATGCTCCGACACCCGCTCGACGTCCTCCTCGGCGGCCGCGAGATTGCCCTCGTGCAGGTGTGCCAGCGCACGGAAGAGGACGCAACCGCTGGCGAGCACGTAGTCGCCCCGCCGAAGTGCCTCCACGTACGCGCGGTCGTACAGGTCGATCGTCGCATCGGTCCGCCCCGCGACGGTGAACGTGTAGCCGAGGGAGTAGAGCGCGCGCGAGCCGGTGGAGCTGAGGTGGCCGGACGCCATCGCCGTCTCGGCCAGCCCGAGCGCGTACTCGCGGTCGTCGCCGGCGCGCGCTTCCGCATAGGAGAGGATCGCGCGCAGGAGATTGCCGCCGTAGCCGTCGCCGAGCTCCTGCTCCCGCGCCTTCGCGAGCTCTTCTTCGGCGAGCGGCAGGTCCTCCGGATCCCACCACGCGGACCCGATCAGCTCGGCCGCGAGCGACTGCGCCATGTCGATGTCGTCCTCCACGAGCTCACGCCCGGTGCGGAGCACCTCGATCGATTCGGCGTTTCGGTTCGCCCGCTGGAGCGCTCGCCCGAGCTCGAGCGCGATCCGGCCCACGCGCGATCGGTCGTCGACCACCTCGAGCGCGCGCCGCAGGTGCACGATCGCAGCGTCGTTGTCGATCAGCCGTTCGGAGAGGCCGAGAAAACGAAGGAGCTCGCCGAGATCGGCAGCCGCCGGCGGCTCTTCGAGTGCACGGCGCAGGAAGCCGACGGCGACGTCGCTCGCGCCCCGCCGCAACGCGCGGTCGGCCGCGCGCCGCAGCGTCTCGACGACGAAGGGGTCGCCCGCCGGCTCGACCTGCTCGAGGTGGACGGCGATCTGCTCGGGCTCGGCGCGGGTCGCCGCGAGCACTTCCGCCGCCCGGCGGTGGGCCTCGGCACGCTGCGGCCCGGCGATGTCGTCGTAGACGACGGCGCGCACCACCGGATGGGTGAACTCGAGCGGCAGGTCCGCCCGCAGGACGTCCGCGCGGGCGAGCGCTGCGGCGGCGTCCGACGCGGCGTCCACGCCGAGTCCGGCGAGGGCGGCGGCGTGCTGGAGCTCCGCGCGCCCACCGAGGACGGCCACCGCCCCCGCGAGCGTCGTCGCCTCGGGCGAGACGCGCGACAGTCGCAGCGACACCGCGCGGGCCACAGGCTCGGGCCCGACGGCGAGGACCCGCGGCGCCTGCGCCGCGGTCGGCTCGACGCCCTCGCGGCGGAGCGTGTCGAGCAGTGCCTCGAGGAAGAGCGGATTGCCGCCGGTCGCCTTCTGGCAGGCGTCCACGAATTCGGCCGCTGGCTCGACGCCGAACGCCTCGCGTGCGAGGAACGCTGCCGAGTCCCGGCTGAGCGCGTTTGGCCGGACGGTGCCCGTGGCCGGGTCGCCGAGGATCTCGACCACGAGCTGCTCGTTCCGGCTCTGACTCGGCGGCCGCGACGCGACGACGACGAGCAGCGGCAGGCCGTCGAGCCGGCGCTGCAAGTGGGAGATCCAACGGAGTGAGGGGCCGTCGGCCCAGTGCAGATCGTCGATCGCGAGCGCGGCCGGCCGCCGGAGCGCGAGGTTCGCCGCGAGCCAGTAGAGGCCGTGCAGCATCGCGAACGAGACGCCGGTCGGATCGCGGTCGTCCTCGTGGAGCTCGCCGGTCTCGAAGAGCCTCGCGGCGCGCTCGGCGGGGCCGTCCAGCAACTCCTCGCGCTGTGACGGCGTCGCGGTTGCAAGCAGCGGTTCGAAGAGCTGGCGCACGATGCCGAACGCGAACTCGTGCTCGAGCTCGCCGCCGCGGGCGGTCAGCACGGTGAGCCCGGCACGCTCCGCCGCGGCGCGTGCCTCGGCGACGAGGCGTGTCTTGCCGATACCGGCGCCGCCCTCGATCGCGACCAGCCGTCCGGCGCCGCCCGCCGCTGCATCGGCATGGCCCTGCACCGCAGCGAGCTCCGACTCCCGTTCGAGCAGCGGCGGTCCTGTCGCGGCCGGCGGCGCCGAGCTGGGGCGGCGGGCTCCAAGGGGCGGGAACTCCGCCTCGAGGCCCTCGGCGACCGCCTGGAAGATCGCCTCGGGCCGGTCGATTCCCGGTAGGCGCGCCGTGCCGAGGTCGCGGAGCCGCACCGCGGCAGGTAGCTCGTGCTCGACGAGCGCCGCGCTCGTCCGCGAAAGAAGGATCTGGCCCCCGTGGCCGACTTCGCCGATCCGGGATGCCTGGTGCACTGCGTAGCCGACGTATCCCTCGTCCCCGAGGTCGGCCTCGCCGGTGTGCAGGCCGATCCGCACACGCACGGTGCCGCCCTCCGGCCAGGCATGCCCGGCGACCGCCCGCTGCGCAGTGACGGCCGCGGCGAGCGCCGACGCCGCGCTCGTGAAGGCCACGAAGAACGCATCGCCCTGCCGGTCGATCTCGACGCCTCCATGAGCCGCAAACGCGGCGCGGAGGAGCTCGTTGTGGCGTGAAAGCACCGCGGCGTAGCCGTCGCGGCCGAGCCGGTCTAGGAGCCGTGTCGACCCCTCTATGTTCGAGAAGAGGAACGTGACCGTCCCCGAGGGGAGGCGGCGTTTCTGTGTCATTGGGCCCTTCTACAGCCGGTCGTCCAGGCCGTGCGGATGCTACTTCGGACAAGCGGGACGGCAACCGTCCCGGAAACCCCTCCGGGAAAGATTGGGGGACTGGTTAGGGGGATGCCCGATTGCGGGGTGGCCCGCCGCAGAGCGAGTGTGGCAGTGCAACCCGACAGAAAGGCACCGACCATGACCGCTCTTGCACTCTCCATCGACGAGGCCCCCGCTCCTGCGGAGGATGTCGTCGTCTCGGCCGAAGGCCTCGTTCGCCGCTACGGCGAGGGAGCGACTGCCGTCGAGGCGCTTCGCGGCGTCTCGATCGATATCGAAGCGGGGCGGATGACGGCCATCATGGGCCCGTCGGGCTCCGGCAAGTCGACGCTCATGCATCTCCTGGCCGGTCTCGACACCCCGACCGAGGGCTGCATCCTCCTGGACGGGATCGAGGTCACGGGCCTGTCGGAGAAGAAGCTGACGCTGCTTCGCCGCGAGACGATCGGCTTCGTCTTCCAGTTCTTCAACCTCCTCCCGATGCTGACCGCCGAGGAGAACATCACGCTGCCGCTCGCGATCGCCGGCGAGAAGCCCGAGCCCGCGTGGCTCGAGGAGCTCCTTCGCACGATCGGCATCGCCGACCGGCGCAAGCACCGGCCGGCCGAGCTCTCCGGCGGCCAGCAGCAGCGCGTCGCGCTCGCGCGGGCGCTGATCACGAGGCCGAAGGTGATCTTCGCCGACGAGCCGACCGGCAATCTCGACTCGTCCTCCTCGAAGGAGGTTCTGTCGTTGCTCCGCCGCGCCGTCGACGAGTGGGGCCAGACGATCGTGATGGTCACCCATGACGCCGGCGCAGCCGCGCAGGCCGACCGGATCCTCTTCCTCGCAGACGGCAGGATCGTGCGCGACCTCGAAGAGTCGACCGCGGCAGAGGTCCTCGCCGCCATGCAGGAGGTGAGCTCCCGGTGACGCGCGTCGCGCTCAAAGGCCTGCTCGGACGCAAGGTTCGCGCAGTCCTCACCGCGCTCTCGATCGTCCTCGGCGTCGCGATGGTGAGCGGCTCGTTCGTTCTCACCGACACGATCTCCAAGGCGTTCACGTCGATCTTCAGTGCGGCATACGAGAAGACCGACGTCGTCGTGAGCGGCAAGAAGCTCGTCGACTACTCCTCGAGCGGCAACGCCACCGTTCCTCCGGCGCTGCTCGAGAAGATCCGCAAGCAGCCGAGCGTCGCCGCGGCTGCGGGCGCCGTGATGGACATGAACGGCGACTCGACCAGGGCGAAGCTGATCGGCAGGGACGGCAAGGCGATCGACCACGCCGGCGCCCCGACGTTCGGCTTCGGCGTCGACACCTCGCAGCCGCGCTTCAACCCGCTCACGCTCGAGTCCGGCCGCTGGGCGAAGGGGCCGGGCGAGGTCGTGATCGACCCGGACACCTCGAAAAACGAGCACTTCAAGGTCGGCGACACGATCGGCGTCGCGGCGCAAGGACCGACGCAGACCTTCAAGGTCGTCGGTGTCGCGAAGTACGGCGAGGTCGAGTCGCTCGGCGGCGCGACGTTCGCGGTCTTCACGGTCCCGACGGCGCAGAAGCTGCTGCACATCAACGGCTACACGGCGATCTCCGTCGCTGGGAAGCAGAGCGTCTCACAGGAACTGCTGGCCGGCGAGCTCCGCACGATCATCCCCGGCACCGCCGAGGTGAAGACGGCGGACGAGCAGGCGAGCGAGGACAAGCAGTCGGTCGGCAGCTTCATCAAGTTCATCCGAGGCTTCCTGCTCGGCTTCGGCGGCATCGCTCTCTTCGTGGGTGCTTTCGTCATCTTCAACACGCTGGCGATCACGGTCGCGCAGCGTACGCGCGAGCTGGCCACGCTCCGGACCCTCGGGGCGACCAGGCGGCAGGTGCTGCGCTCGGTCATCCTCGAATCCGCCGCCCTCGGCGTGCTCGCGTCGGTGATCGGCCTGTTCCTCGGCTTCGGCCTTGCCAAGGGCCTGAGCTCGCTGTTCAGCGCGCTCGGGCTCGGCCTGCCGGAGGCGGCGGCCGTCTATGCACCGCGCACGTTCGTGGTCTCGCTGCTGCTCGGCATCCTCGTCACTGTGCTCGCCGGGATCGTTCCGGCGGTGCGCTCGACGAAGGTGCCGCCCATCGCGGCGGCCCGCGGCGTCATGCCGCAGAAGGTGCGGAGCCGCAAGGCGACGCTCGTCGGTGTGGCGCTGCTCGTCCTCGCGGCGCTCCTGCTCGGCTACGCCGTGACGGGCAATCGCCTCGGCTCGGGCAGCTCACTGCTCGCGCTCGCGTTCGGCGCGCTCGCGTTGATCTCGGGCACCGCCGGTGTTGCGTCGCGTCTCGTCACCGTCCTGGCGACCGTTCTCGGTTGGCCTTCGCGCAAGTTCGGCGGCGCAGCGGGTGCGCTCGCGTCGGAGAACGCCGTGCGGAATCCATCGAGGACGGCGTCGACGGCGGCGGCGCTGATGATCGGGCTCGCGCTCGTCTCGTTCGTCGCCGTGCTCGGCAAGGGCGTGCACGACTCGATGAACAACGCGATCACGAATCAGTTCCCGGCGCCGTGGATCGTCACCTCGAAGAACGGCTGGTCGGGCTTCCCGACCGCGGCCGGCGACGCCGCCCGGAAGGCGGCCGGCGTGACGAAGGTGTCGTCGATTCGCGGTGACCGCGGCCTTGTCGGCGAGACCCAGGTGAACGTCGACGGCGTCGATCCGGCGACGATCGGCGGCCTCTACAACTTCGCGTGGAAGCGCGGCTCCTCCGCGGCCACCCTGAAGGAGCTCGGCGGTGGCGGCGCGATCGTCAAGGAGTCGTTCGCGAAGGAGAACAACCTCGCGCTCGGCGACCAGTTCGTGCTGTTGTCACCGTCGGGAGACCCGCTGTCGCTCCGCGTCGTCGGCTTCTTCCAGCCGCCGCGCATCGCCGAGCTGCTCGGCGGCGTGATCATCAGCCAGAGGGCGTTCGACGCGACGTTCACGCGGCCGCAGAACTCGTTTACGCTGATCGAGGGTCAGCCGACCAAGGCGGGGCTTCAGAAGGCACTCGCAGCCTTCCCGGACACGAAGGTGCAGACGGGCTCCGAGTTCGTGAAGAGCCAGACGTCGTTCATGAACTCGCTCCTCAACCTGCTGTATGTGCTCCTCGCGCTCTCGGTGGTGATCAGCCTGTTCGGGATGATCAACACGCTCGTCCTCTCGGTGTACGAGCGGACGCGGGAGTTCGGGATGCTCCGTGCCGTCGGCATGTCGCGGCGGCAGGCACGGCGGATGGTGCGCCACGAGAGTGTCGTCACAGCGCTGATCGGCGCGGGGCTGGGACTCCCGGTCGGCGTCATCCTCGCCGCCGCCGTCACGCACGCGCTGTCGAGGTTCGACGTGGCGTTCGCAGTGTCGATCCCGACCCTCGCCGTCTTCACCCTCGTGGCGATCGGAGCCGGCATCCTCGCGGCGATCGCTCCGGCCCGGCGAGCCTCGAAGATCAACGTGCTCGCTGCGCTGCAGTACGAGTAAGGGTTCGCGCCCTCTGTCGGGTTGCGAAGCGGAGGGCGGCTCACAACAGCCGCCTTCCGCGCATATCCTGGGAGTGACGGGACGTAGCTCAGCCTGGTAGAGCGCCCGCTTTGGGGGCGGGAGGCCGGCAGTTCGATTCTGCCCGTCCCGATGCTCGAGCACTCTCAACGACTGCAACCTGCTTGAAAAGCAGGTTGCAAGTCGTTTCGAGCCGGTCCGCCTTTTCGAACCGGCACCGATGAGTTTGGCGAATGACTGGGGTCGAATCTTGGGGTTCCCCACGAGGCGGCGCACCCCGGCCGCGGAGGACTATGGAGACATGAAAAAGGCAGCCCTCATCTCCCTCGCAGTCTTCGCTCTGCTCGTTCTGGCCCTCGGCGGCTGGATCGTCAAGAGCGTTCGCCCGACTCCCGCGTACGCCTAAAAGGAACCGTCTATGACCGCCATCGAATACCAGACCACCCGCAGCTCGCCGGCCCCGCCGCGGGTCGCGGACGAATTCGTCCTCGAGCTGCGCACGCGCGCCGCCCGCAACCCGGCGCTTCCGATCCGGCCGCTGACCGGAGCGGAGGTCGCCGTCGCAGTGCGCTACGCGCTCGACGAGGACCAGGACCTCGCGCTCGACCTCTCGGGGATGAAGCGGATCGTCATCGACTGGGCGGAGCGCGCCGCGCGCGTACAGCCCGGCGTGACGCCCGCCGAGCTCGAGCAGGCGGCGTTCCACTGGGGCCTTGCGCCCCTCAGCGACCGGCACGGACTCGTGCTCGCGAACCTGATCGCGGCGCACGTCGTGCTTCCGGACGGTGAGGTCGTCGAGGCCGACGCGGAGCTGTTGCGCGAGATCCGCACGGGTCGCGCGCTCGGCATCGTCGTCGACGCGACGTACCGGCTGCACTCCGCCGCAGAGCTGCGCCGCTAGTACCCACTGAACTTCCGGCCGGATGTACTAGCCGACCGGAACCGGCGGCGGTGCGAGCGCGCCCCCCGCGCTCTGCGCCGCCGCCACACCTGCCGCGACCTTCGCCGCCGCGATGCTTCCCTCGCGCAGCTGGCCGCCGAGTGTGGGGACGAAGCCGACAAACCAGAGACCGGGGAGGACGGGCTCCCCGTCCGTTCTCAAGGGCAGTCCGCGCGGGCCGAGCACGTCGAGATGTCCGACGAGCGCGTCGAGACCGGCGCGGAAGCCGGTTGCGGCGATCACGGCGTCGGGCGCGATCCGCGAGCCGTCGGCGAGCAGCACGTCGGCGCCGTCGAACGCTTCTACGGCCGCGACGACCTCGACCCGTCCACCGCGCACCGCGTCCACGATCCCGACGTCGAGGATCGGTGTCGTGCCCGTCGTGATGAACGACGTGCGGATGCCGAGCTCGGGGCGAGGCAGGCCCTGCGGGGAGAGATCAGGGATCGAGAGCCTGCGCTGCGTCTTCGAGATCGGATCCACCCATTGCGGTGGGACGTGCTTGATCGCCATTCCAATCAGCTGGGCCGGGATGCCGGCGGTCGCGCGGCGCACGATCTGCGGCGGCGTGCGCACCGACAGTCGCGATCGTGCCGCGCCGCCGTCGATGACGTCGTGTGTGATTTCCGCGCCGGAGTTCCCGGCTCCGACGACGAGCACGTCGCGACCGCGGAACGGCACCGGGTTCACGTACTGCGACGAATGGATCAGCACGCCGGCGAACCCCTCGCGGCCCGGCCACTCGGGGACGAACGGCGTACCGTTGTAGCCTGTGGCGACGACGACGGTCTCTGCACGTACGGGCCCCTGCGAGACCTCGAGCCGCCAGCCGTCCCCGTCGCGGTCGATCCGCTCGACGCGTGCCTCGGTGCGCACGTCGAGGTCGTGGCGTTCCGCGTAGCGGCGGAGGTACTCGATCAGGTCGTCGCGCGCGACCCAGCGGCCGAATCGGCGCGGGATCCGCATCCCCGGCAGCCCGGAGAGGAGGCGCGGCGTGTGCAGGCGCAACCGGTCGTAGCGTCCGCGCCAGGCGGCTCCCGGCTCGGGGCCGGCTTCGAGCACGACCGGGTTGCGGCCGCGCCCGCGCAGCAGGGCCGCCGTTGCGAGGCCGGCTGAGCCGCCGCCGACGACCACGATCTCGTGCGTCTCCACGCAGGAGTCCTACCACCTGCGCGCATCCGAATCGAAGTTCCGGGCGTTGAGGACACGATGCCCCTGAGGCACAAGGAGAACGGCGTCAGCAAGCAGGAGCGCCCGGTGCCGGACGAGGCGCTGCTCGAGGACGAGCCGGGGCCGCACCCGGAGCTACGCGAGCCGCAGCTGGCGAACCCGGGGCTGCGCGACCTGACCTTCGCGGATTGGAAGGCGATCGTCGTCCGCGCGTTCAAGCTGTTCCTCGAGGACAACTGCATGATGCTGGCGTCCGCGCTGGCCTACAGCACTTTCTTCGCGATCCCCTCGGTGCTGATCGTCACCGTCGGCCTCTTCACGCTCATCGCGTCGCCGGAGACGATCACGAGCCTGATCGACCACTTCCGCGCGTTCATGCCGGCAGACGCGACAAACCTCCTCCGCGAGTCGCTGCTGCGCGCCGATCGCAATGCCGGGTCGAGTCTCGTCCTGACGATCGTCGGCTTCGTCCTCGCGCTCTGGGCGATTACGGGTGCCATGAATTCGTATATGACGGCGCTCCACATGACGTACGAGCGCAAGGACCGGCGCTCGTTCGTGCGGAAGCGCATCGTCGCCCTGAAGATGGCCGGAGTGATGGGCTTGGCGTTCGCCCTCGTCGCCGCCTTCACGATTCTCGGCCCGATCGTCGAGCGGGCGATCGCGTCGCGCATCGGGCCGGCGGGCCAGGTGCTCGACGTCGTCTGGTGGGTCGTCCAGTGGCCGATCCTGCTCGGAGCGCTGCTCGTCGCGTTCGCGACCCTCCTCTACCTCGGCCCGGACGTCGAGCAGCCGAGGTGGGAGTTCCTCACACCCGGCTCGCTCGTCGCCGCGCTCCTGTGGATCGCGTCGTCTGCCCTGTTCGCCGTCTACACAGCCACGTTCGCGTCGTACAACAAGACGTGGGGGACGCTCTCGGCGGTGATCGTGACGCTCACATGGCTTTGGATCACGGCGATGGCGCTGCTGCTCGGTGCGGAGATCAACCGCGAAGCCGAGCGGACTCGTCGCCTCAGAGCTCGGTCTTCCTGACGCGACGGCGCCGAGCTCCAGCCGCTGTCCCGGGTTGGATTCGTCGTCGGTCGACTGCGGCGAAGACCGGCGTCTACGGGACGCCGACGATCGTTTCTCAACGGCGTGCGTCACATCGGAGGCTGGGATCTCGAGTCGCTGCTTGCCGAGATACGCGCTTTGGTCTGAAGCGGAGCGTCGATCAGCTCGAGCAACGCGGCGGCGATTGCATCCGGCGGCGGGGGGCAGCCGGGAATGCGCACGTCAACGGGGAGAAAGTCCTCAACGGCTCCGGCCAGGTTGTCGGCGGTGCCGAGGAGGTTGCAGCCGAGCGCGCAGTCGCCGAGCGCCGCGACGCGGCGCGGCTCCGGCATCGCGTTGTAGGCCACGAGGAGAGGCTCGCGCATGCGGGTCGTGACTGCGCCGGTGACGAGCAGGACGTCTGCATGGCGCGGGGACGCGACGACGCCGAGACCAAAGCGCTGGAGGTCGTAGTACGGGCTCGAGACGAGCGTGAGCTCATGCTCGCACCCGTTGCAGGAGCCGGCGTCGACGTGGCGCACGGCGAGGCTGCCGCCGTGCGTGGGGCCGGCGAGGTCGAGAGCGCGTCGGAGTCGGCGGAGATCGCGGAGAAGCGTAAGCATCAGCGGTCCGCGCAGGCGTAGCAGAGCTCGAAGCTCTTGTTGATGAGCGGGAAATCGGGCAGCAGGTTGTCCGCAGCCGCGTGTGCGACCGACGGCCAGTTCGCGTACGACCCCGTGCGAAGACGAAGGCGTTCGACGCGGTCGCGGGCGCGCTCGACGATGCACGTCGTCGCGCCGCGCGGACTCTCGATGCGCCCGATGCCGATCTCTCGCTCCGGCGAGGCTGGTTCGGCGGCGGCGGGCGCGATCCGGCCGTCCAGGAGGTTCTCTAGCAGCTCGAACGTCTGTCGGAGCTCGAGGTCGCGCTGCTCGAGCCGTGCCTGCACGTCGCCTGCCGGACGCGCGGGCGTCGCGGGCGCAAATCCGTCGTAGCTGAGGCGAGTGCTGCCTGCACGCGCATCCAGTGGGACTCCAGCCGCGCGCGCGGCGGGCCCGACGGTGCCGAGCCGTGCGGCATCGTCGGCCCTGACGATTCCGATGTCAGGGAGGCGATCCTGGAAGGAGGCGTTGAAGAGGAGCTCCCGCCAGGCACTCGCGGTCTCGCCGCGGAGGCCGGCGACTTCGTCGCGTGCGGCGCGCACGTCGTCGCGGTGGAGACGGAGATCGCTGCCGCCCACCCGAACGCTGCCGAACAGGAACCGGTGCCCGGTCAGCTTCGCGTTCAGCCGCCGCGCCCGCTCGGTCAGCGCCGCGAAGCGGTTGTTGCCGACGGCGAGCCCGACACCGGCGCACACGGCTGCGATGTCGTTCAGGTGGCTCCACAGCCGCTCGAGCTCGAGGAGGACGGTGCGGGCGCGGGCGAGCCCGGCCGTCGGCCGCAGCCCGAGCGCGTCCTCGCAGGCGTGGGCGTACGCGACGCCGTTCGAGACGGCGCAGGCTGCGCACGCGCGCGACGCGAATGCGAGCCCCTCCTCCAGCGCCGTTCCTTCCGCGGCGCGCTCCAGCCCGCGGTGCTTGTAGAAAAGCCGAGCGTCGAGCTGGAGGATGCGCTCGCCGACGACGTGGAAGCGGAAGTGACCCGATTCGATCACGCCGGCATGGATCGGCCCGACGGCCACCTGGTACGGGTCGTCGCCGCGAACCGGGACGGTCCACGTGCCGAGGTGAAGATCGTGGTCGACGAGCGGGCGCATGGGCTCGTGCCCGGAGAAGTCGATGCCGTAGAGGTCGTGTGCCTCCCGCTCGTCCCAGCCGGCGGGTGCGAGGTCGACGATCGACGGCACACGCCGGTCCGCCGGGGCGACCGAGACGAGGCGCGTGTTTCCGCTTGCATGAACGAGCAGGGTCCGAATCGCGCCTCCGTTTGCGGTGGCGTGGAGGCCTCCGAAGGCCCAGCCCTCGGCGAGGGCGGCCGCGATCTCTTCGCGGTACGAGCTCATGTCGCCCCCCGCAGGAGTGCGTCGACGACGTCGCTTCCCGGAAGCCAGACCGCCGCAGCGACGAGTGCTGCGAGCAGCACGACGGCGGTGGCCGTGAGCGCTGTGACTCCGCGAAGACCGGGCGCGAGGTTGCGGTCGCGCCGGCGGCTCTTGCCTGCGATCGTTTCCAGGAGTGCGTGCGCGAGCCCGAGAAAGCCAAGCGAGAGGAGCACAACCGCCGCGGCCGCCGCCCAGGCTCGTCCTGCCTGGAAGCCTCCCGCCGCGATCAGCACTTCGCTGACGAGGAGCGGCGACGGCGGCACGCCCGCGAGTGCGGCGAGCGAGATGCCCATGCTCGTCCCGAGTGCGGGCTGCGTGCGGGCGATTCCGGTCACGGCGTGCGCGGATGCGCGAGGCTCGTGGCCGATCAGGGGCGTCGCGGCGTAGAAGCCGAGCGCTTTCGCCACGGCGTGGCCCGCAATGTGCACGGCGACGCCGGCAAGCGCGAGCGGCGTGGCGAAGCCGATCCCAAGTGCGATCACGCCCATGTGCTCGAGGCTCGAGTAGGCGAGCAGCCGCTTCCAGGCGAGCGAGCGCCACAGGAACGGGACGGCGACGGCCAGCGAAGCGAGGCCGAACGCGATCAGGACGTTTTGCCCAGTGCGGACGCCGACGGCCGGTGCGAGCGCCTGCTCCGCACGCCAGGCGACGAGCAGGACCGCGGGCAGCAGCGCTGCGGAGAGAAGCGCCGAGACGGGCGGTGGCGCCTCCGAGTGCGCGTCCGGCAGCCAGTTGTGCACCGGCGCCCAGCCGATCTTGGCCGCCAAACCGACAAGGAGGAGCAGGTAGGCAACAAGGGCGGAGCTGCGGCCGCTCGAGTAGGTCGTAAGCTCGTGCCAGGAGAGCGCGCTGAGCCCGCCGGCAGGCACGCCCGCCGCCAGCAGGACGATTCCGAGCAGCGCGACCCCGAGGCCAAGGGAGGTGAGGATCAGGTACTTCCAGCCGGCCTCGAGCGCACGCGACTTGCCACTGAACCCGACGAGCAGCGCCGACGCGGCGGTCGTTGCCTCGACGAGGAGCCAGGCGCCGCCGAGATTCGCCGCCAGCGGAACGGCCAGCAGGATCGCCCAGAACGCGAAGAGCAGGATGAAGTACGTTCTGGCGCGCCGGTGTTCGGTGACGAGCGAGACGCTTACACCCGCGAGGTAGGCGGGAGAGACGAGCACGCTGCCGAGCCCGACGAGGCCGATCACGCCGACGAAGAGTCCGGCGGCGGCGTCGACGACTACCCAGTCGCTGACGAGCGGGGAGGACGGCCCGTGCAGCGCAACAGTCGCGAGCGCGAGTGCTGCGCCCGCGGTGGCGACGGCGCCCGCGATCGCAACGACTGCGACGACCCGGCGCGGCACGAGGACGAGGAGCGCCGCGGTCAGCGTGGGCGCGCCCACGCATGCCGCGGCGAGGATCTCGCGACTAGTCACGGAGCGTCCTCAGGGCGGCCGTGTCGCCCGCCCCGAACTCGAGGAAGATCCGCTCGTGGAAGACGCCGGCGACGAGCGCGACGAGGATCAGGTCGAGCGCGACTCCGAGCTCGATCGCGAGCGAGGCTCCGCCGGGAAGCTCGAGCGCCGCGAGTGCAAGCGCATTCTCGACGAGGACGATGCCGATGATCTGGAACAAGGTCGCGCGTCGGGTCGCGACGGTCGTGATTCCGATCGCGACAAGCGCGAGCACCGCCCGCTCGGCCGCGCGCGACTCGAGACCCAGGCTCGGCACGAGCCACGTCAGCGTCAGGGCGAACGTCACGGCCAGCGCGGCGCGCGTCAGCGGCGCGATGCGAGCGCGGACCGGTCGCGTCTCCCGCGTGCGCTTGACGAGAAACAAGAACAGTGCGCCGAGTGCGAGCCCTCGCACACCGAGCGCCGATGCGGCGGCGATGTCGTCGGCGTGCGCGGCCTGGTGGGCGGCATAGGCGACGAGGATCAGCGCCTGCACCGTGACGAGGCCGACGGCGACCGAGCGCCGCCGCATCACGATCAGCAGGAGCCCGAGCGCGGCGAGCGTCCACGCAAGTGTGCCGCTCATCTCGACTCCGCCAGCCATGCAGCGATGCCGAGCAGCGACGCGAGCGCTCCGACGGCGATCAGCCGCGGAACGAGGAGGATGCGCATCTTCGCGAGCAGCGTCTCGCAGAGCGCGAGTGCGGCGCACAGGAATCCGAGCACGACGGGGAGCAGTGCGAGCTGCAGCAAGGCGCCGGGAAGGTGGGGGAGGAAGGTCTGCGCGGCGAGCACCAGCACGAGCCAGTGGCGTGCGGCCGTGGCCCATTGCAGGTAGGCGAGGTCGCGTCCCGCGTACTCGAGCAGCGGCCCCTCGTGGATCATCGTCAGCTCGAGGTGCGTGTCCGGGTTGTCGACCGGCTGCCGACCGGTCTCCGCTACGGCGACGAGCGCGAATCCGAGTGCCGCGAGCGCGAGCGCCGGCGTCGTCCACACGTGCGTGCCCGCGGTCGCTCCGACGATGCTGCCGAGGTCGGTCGTGCCGGCCGCAAGCGCCGCAACCGCGACCGAGACGACGAGCGTCGTTTCGACGAACACCGAGAGCGTCAGGTCGCGGCTCGCGCCCATGAGGGCGAACCCGTTGGCGACGTCCCAGGAGGCGACGGCAACCGCGAAGCGCGCGAGCGCGAGCAGCCCCACCAGCGCGAGCACGTCCCGGCCCAGTCCGAGACTCGGCGCCGCTTCCGACACCGGCACGATCAGGACTGCGGCGGCGACGGCCGCGGCGGCAACCGCCGGCGCAAGCCGGTACAGAGCCGTCGTTCCTTCCGGCGTGACGGTGCTCTTGCCCCAAAGCCGCCGTAGCTCGCGGTAGGGCTGAAGCGGGCTCGGCCCTCTCCGCCCCTGCAACCGGGCCTTCCAGTGCTGGATCAGGCCGGGCAGCAGAGGGGCCGCGGCGATGCCGCCGACGAGCTGCACTGCACTGGAGAGCGCCCCGGCACCGCTCATCCGATCACCCCTAGCCGTGCTGCGGCGAGCAGCACCACGACGAGCGCGACGAGATAGACGACGTACGTTCCGAGGCTGCCGCTCTGGAGGCGGCGCGCCTGGGCGGCGGCTCCGAGCGACAGACGAGTCAACCGGCGGTAGATGTGCTCGTCGATCAGATGCGGTACGTGGCCGCTGTAGCCGACCTCCTGTAGGACGCCCGCGTCGCTGCGCACGGTGATCTCCCGCTGCGGTCGGAGCACCGCTTCGAGCACGAGGCGCAGTGGCTTCGTGAAGCCGGCGCTCGTCCAGTTCAGTGCCGGCTCGACCAGCTGTCCGCACGCCCACGTCGCGGCGGGGGCCGCGCTGCGCCGCCCCCGGAGCCCGTACAGCGCGGCCGTGCCGCCGACGAGCGCGACCGCAAGGCCGACCGTCGGCAACGAGCCGGTACCGGGCAGGGGGAGGCCGACATGCAGCGCCGCATCGCCGCCCCAGGGCGCCAGGCCGACCAGCACACTGAAGAGAAGGCCGGGCGCGACGCCGAGCACGACGCAGACGAAGGCGAGGAAGAGCACCGCCGCCCGGACAGATGCCGGGGCTTCCTCTGCTTCGGCGGCCGTGTGTGTCCGCGGCGGCCCGAGGAGGACGAGACCGACGACCTTCACGAAGCAGAACACAGCGAGCGCCGCGGTCGCCGCGAGCGCGCCGAGCGCGATGCCGCCCGCGACTCCGTCGCCGACATGACCGTACGCCGGAACGTGCAGCAATGCCTGCAGCGTCAGCCACTCCGACGCAAACCCGTTCAGCGGCGGCAGGCCGGCGATCGCCATCGCTCCCACGAGAAACGCGCCGCCGGTCCACGGCATCCGGCGCAGCAGGCCGCCCAGCCGGTCGATCTCGAGCGTTCCGACCGCCCGCTCGAATGCGCCGGCACCCAGGAAGAGCAGTGCCTTGAAGACCGCGTGGTTCACCGTGTGCAGCAGCGCAGCGGCAAGGGCGAAGGCAGCCCACGCGTCGGCGCCGCGGGCGCGAAGGACAAGAGAGGCGCCGATGCCGAGCACGATGATCCCGACGTTCTCGATCGAGTGCAGCGCCAGCAAGCGCTTCAGGTCGTGCTGGAACAGCGCATAGACAACGCCGCCGAGCGCCGACAGCGCTCCAACCGCCAGGACGAGCACGCCGAGCCATATCGGTGCGACGCCGATCCAGTCCACGAGCACGCGTAGGAGGCCGTACAACGCGACCTTGATCATCACGCCGCTCATCAGCGCCGAGACGGGCGCCGGTGCGATCGGATGCGCTCGCGGCAGCCAGATGTGCAGCGGGATCACGCCCGCCTTCGTCCCCATCCCGACGAGGGCGGTCAGCGCGATCGCGGCCTGCACGCCGGAGCCCGAGCGAAGCGCTGTCGGATCGCCGATTGCGTTCGCGTGAGCGAGCAGCAGGATCGCGATCCATGTGCCGGCTCCCCCGAGGTGCGTCACCGCGAGGTAGACGAACACCGTCTCCCTCGCATGCCGGTCCGCGGCGCGGGCGACGAGGATGACCGCTGCCGACAGAAGTGTCATCAGCTCCCAACCGGTGAGGAACGTCAGCGGATCGCGCGCGCACACGACGAGTGCCATCGCCAGCAGGAACGCGGCCGTCAGGCCGCCGACGATCCGTCCCTGCGCGGTCGGCTTCAGGTAGCGAACCGAGAAGACAAGCGCGGGAGCAGCGATCAGCCCGAGCGTGCCGAGGAAGAGCCCGCTCAGCCCGTCGACGCCAACATGGGGAGCGAACTCGCTCGTGAAGCCCTCCCCGGTCGATCCCTGCGCGGCGAGCAGCCAGAAGCCGGCGACGGCGACGCCCACGGCCGCCGTGGCCTGCACGTAGAGGCCGACGACGAAGCAGGCGCGCCGTACACCGAGCACTCCTCCGAGCGCGATCGCGCTCAGCGCGACCACGAGCAGCGCGCCCGGCACTTACGCCTCGAGTTCCTGCAGGATCGACTGCTGCTCGGCGAGCCGGCGCGTGATGATCGCGCGCCCCGCCTCGAGGAGGTCGAAGACCCGCTCGTCGGCGATCCGGTAGTAGACGCTCGTCCCTTCGCGCCGGGATTCGACGAGACCGATCCGCCGCAGCGCGGCGAGATGCTGCGAGGTGCCGCCGGAGTCGAGGCCGAGCTCGCCCTGGAGCGTGCCCACCGAGCGTTCTCCATCGCGCAGCAGCTCAAGGATTCGCACCCGGGCTGGGTGGCCGAGGACGCGGAAGAGGTTGGCCTTCACCTCGTGGACGGGGCGCGTGTTGTGCGGCACGCGCCGAAGGCTATCTCTAAATCTTAGAAACTCAAAAGATTAATGGGCATGTCGTTGAGACTTGGCATGGCTAACGCAGTTAGCTACGCTAGCTAACACCGTTAGCCCAAGTCGAGAGGAGTTCTTATGCACACCACCGCCGCCGCCGAGCCCCGCAGCACTACCGCCCGGCTCGCCTACATCACGCTCGCCGCGCTGCTCCTTGTCGCCATCCTCCTGGAGGCGATCAAGCACGGAACCGGCTACTGGCAGATCGCCGTCTTCGGCTTCGGGCCCGATCTCGCACTCCTCTACGGCGCCGGAGCGAACCTCGAGAAGGGACAGTTGCATCCGCGCGCCGTCACCCTCTACAACCTCCTGCACCGCTACTGGCTGCCGCTGGTCCTTGCGGTGCTTGGCACGTTCGGTCTCGTGCCGCTCGGCTACTTGATCGGCGCGCTCGTCTGGGCATTCCACATCAGCCTCGACCGCTCAGTTGGCTACGGTCTGCGCACCCCCGATGGCTTTCAGCGGCCCTAATACGCTCAGCCCTCGCGCCAACGAGATCGTCGACGCCGCTCGGGAGCTTCTCGAGGAAGAAGGCTCTGACGGTCTGTCGATGCGGCGACTCGCGGAGCGGATCGGCATCCGCGCTCCGTCGATCTACAAGCACCTCCCCGACAAGCAAGCGCTGGAGAACGCGCTCATCTCCGCCGGCTTCGCCGAGCTGGCGGATGCGTTCGAGGACGCCGTGGAAGAGAGCGACGACCCGGTGTACGCGGTCGCACAGTCGTACCGCGAGTTCGCACGCAAGCATCCGCACCTCTACCGGCTGATGACGGAGCGGCCACTCGACCGCGCCAACCTCGTTCCGGGTGCGGAGGACCGCGCTGGACTGCCCGTGTATGAAGCCTTCGGACACAACATCGATCTCGCCCGCGCCGCCTGGGCCTTCGCGCACGGCATGACCATCCTCGAGCTCAACAATCGTTTCCCGCCCGACGCGGATCTCGACGCTGCATGGGCGCGCGGGATCGATGCCTTCCGACCGCGCTCCTGAGCGGCGTAATCACATGGTCTACCGCACCTTGAAGCGCCCGAACATGGTCGGCTCGTGTGCGGGGCAATAAAACTTGTAGCCGCCGGCCTTCAGCTTCAGGGTGACGGTCTTCGTGCCGGTGAACGGAACTGGGCTGATGTCTTTTGCGAAGCCGTGTGGGCCGTCGAGCGAGAAACCGTGGACCGAGGCCATGTCGTGGACGACGAACTTGTATGCGCCTGGCTTGAGAGTCTTGACCGGCTTGCCGTTCAGCTTCAGGTTGATCGTGTAGCCCGGACCGTCCGTGCCGGTGAGCACCGGAGTTGTCGCGGGCCGGGCAAGAGCGCTTGCAGCCGCCGCGGCAGCTGCGAGGACGACCGTTACGAGTACGAGATACTTCTTCACCACTCCTCCTTGGTTCGCGTAGGGGGAGTACGCCGAACGGTGGAGGCGGGATTGCGTTCGTGCGCGGCTGTCAGGTTGCGTTCAGGCCGAGGGAACTGCCGCGCGTGGCGAGAGCGGGTGGCGGGAATCGAACCCGCGTAGCCAGCTTGGAAGGCTGGAGCTCTACCATTGAGCTACACCCGCGGAAGCCCGGCTAGCGTAGCGGCATGACCCTCTCGGTGGAGGCGCTCGGCCTCGTGCCGGTGCTCGCGGTGGGCTACGCGTTGCTCGTGCGCGAGGAAGCGGCAACCCGCCTTCGAGTCGAAGCAGCCGCCGGCGCGCTGGCGCTCGTGTTCGCGGCGTTCTCGACCGAGTTGCAGACGCTCGCGCTGCACACGTTTCTCTGGGCGCACCTGCTCCAGAACGTGGTGCTCGCGGAGTGGGCGCCGGGCCTGCTCGTATTCGCCGTGCCGCCACTGCTCGGTCGGCGGGCGGCGCGCTGGACGATCTTTCGCCCCCTCGTCGCGCTGCCGCTCTGGCTCATCACCTACTTCGTCTGGCACCTGCCCTGGGTGTACGACTTCGCGCTCGAGCATCCGCATTCGCTCTTGCTACTCGAGCACGTGAGTTACCTTGCGGCCGGGGTAGCGCTGTGGTGGCCCGTGATCCACGGCGCGTATCCGTCGGGGGCCAAGGCGCTCTATCTCTTCGCGGCGTTCGTGCTCGCGTCGCCGATCGGGCTCGTGCTCGCACTCGTCCCGCGGCCGGTCTACTCGTTCTACGAGCGGGCGCCGCGCACGTGGGGCCCGGGACCGCTCGTGGACCAGCAGATCGCCGGGATGACGATGGCGCTCGAGCAGGCTGCGGTCTTCTTCGCCGTCTTCGCGCTGTATCTCTTCCGGTTCTTCCGGGAAGAGCAGCTCGACCCCGGCGTCTACGACGAGCTAAGGGTTACTCGAGGCTGAGCTCTCGGGCGAGCTTCTTCGGCGCCGCGAGCAACCACGAGTCGAACAGGAACTCGCGTACGTCCTCGCGCGGCGCCTCGAGCGAGACGAGCATGTACGGCCATCGTGGTAGTGCGGCGTCTCGAAGAGGATGTCCTGCCGCGCTTCGAGCAGGAGCGGCTTCTCCTCGAGATCGCAGCGGACGACGATCGCGTCCGGGTTCGTGCGCAGTGCGGCGAAGAACTTGCCTCGCACCTTCAGCGCGGGACGGCCGTACGACGTGGACTCCTCGAACTCCGGCAGGTCACCGGCGAGCGCAACGAGGTCGTCCCAGCCGATCACCGCCGCCAGTGTACGGTGCCCGCGTGGCGGAATCCGAGGACCGCGGCGCGGAGCCCGGCGAAAGCCCGAAGGCGCAGCACGATCGCGAGCTCATCGAGCTGTTGAACGAGTTGCGCGTGGCACTGCCGGGCGTGCAGGTGCTCTTCGCGTTCCTGCTCGCGGTGCCGTTCGCGCAGGGCTGGAAGCAAATCACCGACTTCCAGCGCGACGTCTTCTTCATCGCGTTCCTCGCGACTGCCGTCAGCTCGGCACTGTTGATCGCGCCGAGCTCGTACCACCGCCTGCGCTGGCGGGAAGAGGACAAAGGACGGATCGTGCGGATCGCGAACCGGCTCACGATCGCCGGGCTCTTCGCGCTTCTGGTCGCGATCGCGGCGGTCGTGTTGCTCGTGACCGACTACATCTTCGAGAGGACGACCGCGGTCGCGACCACGGGTGCGATCGTCGCCGTCTTCGCGGCGTTCTGGTATGGCCTGCCGCTCTACGGCCGACTCCGCCGCGGCAGCTAGAAAACGTCGACGCGCTCGATCACGACGTCGGCGCTGGGCCGGTCGCGCGCGTCGGTGTCGAGCGCCGAGATCGCATCGACGACGTCCATGCCGTCGGTGACCCGGCCGAAGACGGTGTGCTTGCCGTCGAGCCACGGCGCGGCTTCCGTCGTGACGATGAAGAACTGGCTGCCGTTCGTGTTCGGGCCGGCGTTCGCCATCGCCAGCGCGCCGCGGGCGACCTTGTGCTCGTTGAACTCGTCCTCGAACTGATATCCCGGGCCGCCGCTGCCGGTCCCGGTGGGGTCGCCGCCCTGGATCATGAAATCCGGGATCACGCGGTGGAAGATGACGCCGTCGTAGAAGCCGTCGCGCGCCAGCTTCAGGAAGTTCTCGACGGTCTTCGGGGCGTCGTCGTCGAAGAGCTCGACCGCAATCGCGCCGTGGTTCGTTTGCAGAGTTGCATCGGTCATGGTCAGCGGAGCCTATCCGCGAGCCCCTCGATCGCGCCCGCGGTCGGCGCAAGCTCGCCCGACTCGAGGCCCGTGACGATCTCGTGCAGCAGTTCGCGCGCCTCGCTCTCCTGTTCGGCGTCAAGCACCGTCGAGACCCCGGCGAGGTGCTCGCCGTGCCCGAGGATCTCGACGGTCACCGTGTCGAGCTCCCGCTTCGAGATGTACGAGTCGTCGGCCAGGCCCACGCGCACCCGGACGACCGATCCGTTCGGGAGCGTCGCCTCTTCCTCGAGTGGGGCCGCACGGAGACTCACCATTGTTGAGTGTACGTACGCGAAGGAAGCCGGAGCCAGAGCCGGAACTTCCTCGTGATGATCATCGACCGGATCGTCCACTTCCGGCCGCGCACGATCCTCGCCGTGCTCGGGATCCTGATCGGCGTCGGCATTGTGCTCTACGTCCTCTGGGTCGCTCGCCAGGTTCTGAGCTGGCTGCTCATCGCGCTCTTCCTCACGCTCGCGCTCAACCCCGCCGTCGAGTGGCTGCAGCGCCACGGCGTCAAGGGCCGTGGGCTCGCATCCGGCATCACGTTCCTCGCTGCGCTGGGTCTGTTTGCGGGAATGGCCGCGCTGTTCATCCCGACGATCGTCGACCAGGTGAACAACTTCGCAAACAAGGTCCCGGACTACATCAACGACCTCACCAAGGGACGCGGGAGGCTCGGCTTCCTCGAGACTCGCTACCACATCGTCGAGCGCGTCAAGGATGCGGTGCAGGGCGGCGGCGTCGGCAAGTTCGCGGTCGGCGCCGGCGCTGCGTTCAGTGTGACGAAGAGCATCCTCACCGCGGTCGTCGCGACGCTCACGATCATCTTCATGACCTTCTTCATGCTGCTCGAAGGGCCCGATTGGATGAACCGCATCTACGGTGCGCTGCCGGCGAAGCAGCAGCCGCGCTGGCGCCGCATCGGTCATGACGTCTACCGCACCGTCGGCGGCTACGT
>WNGB01000086.1_pt1 | contig 132968 bp, 141 predicted proteins | sample 5400681 | NCBI WGS metagenome assembly WNGB01 (sample SAMN13153367, study PRJNA577476) | soil metagenome | isolation source: 115 cm soil or saprolite under grassland replicate 2 | place: USA:California | collected 2016-06-15
TGCCTCGCCTTTCTTCTCGCGGAGCAGCCAGACGAGGTCGGGACTGCCGTCGCCAGCCTGCTCGGCGGTGAGGCCGTACATGTCCATGAGGTCCTGCGCGGTGTCGGGCAGCGGCGTGTAGACCGGCACGCCGAGCCGCGCGACCAGGCTCTGCGCGTCGCGCTCATGCCACGGCGCGGTGAGCACGATCGCCGTCTCGCGGCCGGCCGCGAGATCCCCAAGCTCGCTCGGCACGGCCAGCGGATCGAAGAGCAGCAGCCGCTCCCCGTCGTCGATCGCGTAGGACGACACGTTCTCGCTCCACGGCTCGGTCGGCCTCCAGTCCGGATGGGGTGCCTCCCAGTGCCAGAGGCCCTGCCGCAACTCCCGCACGGCGCGATGCTACTGAAACGCTGCGCCCTCCCGATGCGCACGACCGTCGACGCCCGTGTCGGGTACCGCTGGCGTAGCGGTCAAGCGATGGAGCAGCTACCTCTGCCAGCGTCCTGTCACTCGACAATCGCTCAAAACTGGATCGCCGTTTCCTAAACCGCGTGCGCTGGTTCGATTCCGACCGGGGCATCCTGCTGAGACAGGCCAAAATGCGTCCGCATGCAGAACCTTCTGCTCGCGCGAGCTTGGCTCCGCGATCCGCCCTGTCCACCTAAGTCGGCTCGCTACTACTAGGAGAGGAAAGGCTCCACGACGGAGTGGTTCGCTCCGCTGCTAGCCGCTACCCGGCCTGACCACGCGCCCGTCGCTCTGCCGGATCACGGTGTACTCACCTGGCGCCCGATTCGGCACATGATCGCTACCTGTCCGCGCCGTCGCGCTAACGCTCCACGTGAGATCCGTCGGAACGCGTCCGGAGGGCGGGTGTGCTACTCCGGCGTCGGCGACGAACGCGACAGCGCGCCCGTACAGCGAGAGCTCCTCGACCGCCATCCGGTTGAGCCTGTCGCCGCCCCTGAAGTAGCGGTAGCCGCTGGTGAGCCCCCCGCCCCTCACTCCCAGCGACGGGTCGATCTCGACAACGTAGTCCGGAAAGAACCCATGCCGCGAGCGCGGCGTAAAACCGATGCGCAGGTGCCCCGCCGGCTTCTTGCGGAACGAAACAGCGATGCACATGCGCCGACCCTCCACCTGAACCGCCACTTGCGCAATGTCATTCGCTCTCGGAGCCCCGGCCGGATGTAGCGCCGACCCGGTCGGGTAGGTGACGGCATCGTGGAGCAGATCCGCGACCGAAACGCTCTCGCCGCCGCAACGGAGCGGCGTGTGCCCAACGTTCCGGCGGAACGACGCCCGGTAGTCGGCCGCCTCCCACACTGTCCGTTCGGCACGATTCATCGAATAGTCGGGATCGGGCGGAGCGGCGTTCGCGCGCGCGACGCTGTAAGCCTGGTAGAGCGTGTCCGGGCTGCTCGCCGCGAGGAGGGCGAGCGACGGCTTCACAACGCCCCACTTCCCGTCCTTCCCCTTCGAAAGCCACACCGTGTCCTCGACTGTCGCAGAGCCCTTCTCACCGTCACGCGTCGAGTAGCCGGTGTAAGTGAACTCGATCCTGAGCTTCGCCCGCACCGATTCGGGCTTGCGGTCGGGCCGGGCGACCGACCGCCGCCGCCCGACGCCGCCATTGCGCTCGGGTACCGCGAAGGTCGTCTCCGGCCCGTAGACGCTGACCTAGGCGGAGACGGCAAGCACGTACTCGAGCTCGAGCGCGTGCAAGCGTGTGCGGAAAGCGGTTTCGTCGCCGTAGGCGCAGTCGGCGAGGAGCGGCGCCCGCGGCATCTCCCAGGCGACGGACTGCTCGACCAGCGCGCTCGCGAGCTGCGGCTTCGTCTTGAAGACGACGCTCGCGGGGATCTTCGCCCGCCGACGCCGCTCGGCGTCGGCGCACCGCTCCTCCGGCAGATAGAGCGAGAAACCGAGCGGCAACGTCCCCCGCTCGCCGACCGCGTGCAGGCTGACCGCGATCTGGCAGTTGCCGACCTTGCCCAGCGTGCCCGAGTACTGGCGCTTCACCCCCGGCGAGTGCTTGCCGTCCTTCGCGATGCCGGTGTCGTCGACCACCCAGGCCAGCACGCCGAGCTCGGGCGCCACCCGCTCGGCGCAGGCACGGATCAACAGCTCCGGATCCCACGGCGAGTCGGCCAGAAACTGCTGCACCGACTCGTAGCGAGCCGACGACTCGCCCAGCCGAAACAACGTCGGCTGCAAGCTCTTGCGACCGCCCTGCTCGATCAGCCCGCGCACATACACGAGCGCGTTCTCACGCTGACGCACATGCGGCGGCGGCCGCACCACCCCGTCGACGAACGCGAGCAACCGCTCGCGCGGCTCGCTCGCCGACATCCCCACCAGCGCAGCTTCCACCCGTCTCCTCCTCGAACGACGACCAACGCGGACACCGTTCGCCGCCCCGAGACGGGACCCTCCAACGAACCAACAAAGCACTACTAGAGGCCGAGTAGCCCCTGCTGCAACGCCCAGTCGACGAGCTCGGAGCGCCTGGAGCGCCCGAGCTTCTGGGCGATTTGCGCCCGATGCGCCTCGGCGGTGCGGATCGAGATGTTGAGCGACTGCGCGACCTCGCCATTCGTCTGACCGCGTGCGAGGAGCGACAGGACCTCCAACTCGCGCTCGGTCAGTGGTCCAGGTGGAGGCTGTGCTCGTCGGACCACTGCGACGAGCTCGCCGCGCTCGTGCAGCTCGAGTACGGCGTCATCGCGCGGCTGCGCGCGGAATACACGTGAACCGGTTCCGATCGGCAGCGTGATCTCGAGCCACGGCGTCCCATCAGACCGCTGAACCTCCAGGTCCACGCGCACAGCATCGCCGAGGCACCGCCGAGGCGTATCGCGAAGAACGCACGGCGCCGGTACGTAGTTTCTACGGGTTCACAGGCCGCAGAGGCGCCGTTAGCGTGGCGCGCCGTGAACGGTGCGGCGACGGTGATCGCAATCGCGTACGGCGCAGTCGTCCTGATCGGAACGCTCGTCGCGATCTTCATCGCCGCTTCCACACGGGGCGGTCGCGCCCTCGACGAGCGCCAGGCGGCGGAGCGCGAGAAGGGCTGGCTGCTGATCGCGGTGACGATCCTCGCCGCTCTGCTCTTCGCGACGATTTGGTTCGTCCCGTACGGCAAGAGCGGGTCCGGCGGGATGGTCGTGCACGTCACCGCGCAGCAGTTCGCCTGGCAGGTGCAGCCGGCGCGACTCCCGGCGCACAAGAAGATCGAGTTCCTGCTCACGTCGAAGGACGTGAGCCACGGGTTCGGCGTCTACGACCCGCGCGGCCACTTCGTCGTGCAGGTGCAGGTCGTGCCGGGCAAGACGCAGAAGCTCGTCCGCACGTTCGAGCGGCCGGGTCGCTACCAGATCCTCTGCCTCGAGTTCTGCGGCTTCGGGCACCACGGCATGGTGGGCACGTTCGAGGTCGCGCCGTGATCGACGCCGTCGCGCTCGAGCGGGCGCGCTCGCTGACGCTCCGTTACCTCTATGCCTCGTCCCTGATCCTGCTCGTCGCCGGGATGTTCGGCGTCGTGATCCGCTTCAGCCAGGCCGGCTACGGGCGGATCGGCGACAATGCGTGGTACGCGCTGATGACGGCGCACGGGCTCGGCGCCTTCCTCGGCTGGGCCGGGTTTGCGGTGATGGGCTTCTCGTACTGGGTGCTCGCCCAGGTCGGCGTACCGTTGCGGCGGCTGTCGACGTGGCTTGCCGAGGCGACCTGGTGGTTGATGGTGCTCGGCGTCGCGGGCGTGCTCGTCTCGACGCTCGCACTCCACTTCGCGGGATCGTGGGTGTTTCTCTACCCGTTGCCGTTCCACTCGGCGGGACAATGGTCGGAGACCGCAACGGGTGTCTTCTGCGCCTCCGTGCTGCTCGTCGGACTGTCGATCGTGACCTGGTGCGTGTCGATCCTCGAGATGGTCGTCGGGCCCGCGTTGCACGCCGTGAGCCCGAAACTGCTGAACCGCACCGGCGTCGCGCTCGGGTTCGGCTACCTCTGGCCGCAGCGCTTCGCCACGAACCCGGAGCCCGTGCCCTACGCGGTGATCCCGCTGACGGTGATCGCGATCGACATGATCATCGCGACGCTACCGCTCGCGGTGCTGCTCGTGGAGATGATCGTGCAGGCGATCACGCCGAGCGCGCACGTCGACCCGCTGCTCGCGAAGAACATCCTCTGGTGGTTCGGTCACCCCGTCGTCTACCTGCTGCTCTTCCCTGCGGTCGCGATCTACTACTACCTCGTGCCGCGGCTCGCGGGCCGCTCGCTCGTAGCGGGCAACGTGATCGCGGTCGCGTGGACGGTCGCAGTGATCGCGAACGTCGTCGTCTGGGCCCATCACGTCTATCTCGACTATCCCGAGGGGAGCGGCCAGGGCGTGATCAACACGCTGATGCAGCCGACGACGTTCGCACTGGTGTTGCCGTCGGCGCTCTCGCTCTACAGCCTCGGGTTCACGATCTACCGCTCGCGGTTCGTCTGGGACGCTGTCGGCACCGCGGTCTTCCTCGGGATGCTGAGCTGGCTCCTCGCGGGGCTTTCGGGGATCGTGAACGCAACGATCGCGTTCGACACGACCGTACACAACACCCTCTGGATCCCGGGCCACTTTCACCACATGGCGCTGCTCAACATCGGCCTCGTCGTGTTCGCGGGGGTCTACGCGTTCCTCCCGGACCTGGTCGGGAAGCCGCTGTACAGCGATGCGCTCGCAAAGTGGCACGTGTGGCTGACGTTCGTCGGCGCAACGGTCAACTCGGCGTTCTGGCTCGTGCAGGGGCTCGAGGGCGCGCCCCGCCGCTTCGCCGTGCTCCCCGACCGCTACGAGACGCTGGCGAAGCTCGCCGTGCCGAGCGTGGCACTGATCGCCCTCGCGCAGGTGCTGTTCGTCGTCAACGTCGTCCAGACGATGCGCGGTGCCGGGGCAATCTCGGTTTCGGAACGGCGCGCGGGGCGCTCGGACGCGACCGTGGAGGCGCTCTACGTGCTGCTCGCACTCGGCTTGGCGATCGGGCTCGGCGTACTCGGGTTCTTCCTCGGGCGCGCGACCGCGCCGACGACGCATGTCACCGTGGCGGCGTCGACGGGCCCGGCGCCGGCGACGACCAGCGCGGCGGCAGCCGCGGGGAAGGCTGTGTTCACGAGCGCCGGCTGTGGCGGTTGCCATACGCTCGCAGCCGCGAACGCGCGCGGCGCTGTCGGCCCGAACCTCGACGAGCGCCAGCCGACGGCAGCGCGGGTGCGGGCGAAGGTCGAGCAGGGCGGGGGAGGCATGCCCGCCTTCAAAGGGCAGTTGACGGAAGCGCAGATCCGGGACGTCGCCGCGTTCGTCGCCTCCAGCGCCGGACGCTGACGCCACCGGCCGATCTCTGCGGATAAGCCGCAACTGCTCTTCCAAGCGACCCTGATGCGCCCGTTCCCCGCAGGATCGAAGGTAGCGGCATGGGACGTGCGAATCCTCGGCTCGTCGTCGCCGGAGGCGGTGTGGCCGGCCTCGAGGCCGTCCTCGCGTTGCGCGCTCTGGCCCAGGAGCGCGTCTCGATCGAGGTCATCGCGCCGGAGCACGAATTCGCCTACCGCCCGCTCGCAGTCGCGGAGCCGTTCCGAGCCGCGGACGTTCAGACGTTCCCGCTCCAGCCGCTCGTGCAGGCGGCCGGTGCCGAGCTTCGCTCGGCGCGCGTGACCGCCGTGGACTCGAATCGCCACATGGTGGTGACCGGCGACGGGAGCGAGATCGCGTACGACTTCCTACTGCTCGCCCTCGGAGCGCAACCGGTGGCCGCGGTCGAGAACGCGCTCGCGTTCCGCGGCACAGCGGACGGCCCGGCGCTCGCTGAGATCCTCGAGCAGGCGCTGGTCGGCGCCGTCCACAGACTCGTCTTCGCCGTGCCGGCGGGAGCAGCATGGCCCCTGCCGGCGTACGAGCTCGCCCTCTTGACGGCGAACTACCTCGCCGACCACGGCGCGAGAGGAATCGACGTCACGGTCGTCACCCCGGAGGAGTCGCCGCTCGCGGTGTTCGGAATCACTGCGAGCAGCGCGGTGCGCGAGCTCCTCGAGCTCCGCGGGATCGGACTCGTCACGCACGCCACGCCTCTGCGCTTCGAGAACGAGACGTTGGAGGTTGCTCCCTTCGCACGCATCGAAGCCGATCGCGTCGTCGCCTTGCCGCGGCTCGAGGGGCCGCGGCTGCCCGGGATCGACCACGATCAGCGTGGGTTCGTCGCAACGGACGAGCTCGGTCGGGTCGTCCCGTACGCAGACGTCTACGCGGCGGGCGACATGACCCAGTTCCCGCTCAAGCAGGGAGGGATTGCCGCGCAGCAGGCCGACGTCGCGGCCGCCGCGATCGCCTCCCGCGTCGGCGTCGACCTCGAAGTCGCTCCCTTCAGGCCCGTGCTGCGCGGGCTGCTTCTGACCGGCATGGTCCCGCGCTACCTTCGCGCCGAGCCCGGCACCGGCCGCTCCGTCGTGGACACGGCGACCCTCTGGTGGCCGCCGGCCAAGATCGTCGGCCGCTACCTGTCGCCGTTCCTGGCCGAGCGCCTCGGGCTCGACCCTTACCCGCCGCCGGCAGACGGAGTCCGCGTCGAGATCGAGCTCGAAGCAAGCCCAGGCGCCGCTCCGGCGGGTTGAAGCCAACCGTCGCGCCGCCTGAGGAGCCGGGAGTCGAGCGACAGCAGCCGCGACGGGCGCACGAGCATGACCAGCCCGGGCAGGCCGAGCGCGGTGTCGCGCGCGATCGTCCAGAAGCTGATCGGTCGGCGCGCGAGCGTTCCGAAGCAGCCGCAGTCGAGCGAGAGCCCGCGCGCCCACGCTTGCGCCATCGCGACGACGAAGAGCACCATCAAGGCGCACGACAGCGCGGCCGCGCCGCGCACGAGCAGCCCGGCCGCGAGGTAGAGACCGAGCCCGACCTCGACGAAGGGCAGTGCATACGCGAACGGCGCCTCGAGCGCGCTCGGCAGGAGCTCGTACGCTTGCACCTGCGCGTGGAATTGCTCCAGATCGGCGAGCTTCGCGAGCCCGGCGACGAGCCAAACCGCGGCGGCGGCGAGACGGATCGCGAGCCCGAGCCAGGGAAGCGTGTTACGCACTTGCTGCTTTGCGGAGCTCTCGGCGGAGCAGCGCGTCGGGTTGCTCGCCGTCCGAGCGCCAGGTGATCCGTCCGCTCGTGTCGAGGACGTAGAGCGTCGGGAACGCCTGGACGCGGTACGTCGTCGTGACCGGACCCGCTGCGCCGGGTTGACGGAAGTTGCCGGGCTGTGAGCTCGGGTCGAGCAGCGCCGGCCACGTGACACCGAAGTACCGTTGGTATGCGTAGACGCTCGCCGCATCCTCGCCGTCTCCATTTACGGATAGCCACGCGTACTTCGACGAAGGCAGTGACGCGAAGACATTTCGTACGTACGGGGTCTCCGCGGCGCAGTGCGGACACCAGGTCGCGAAGAACTCCAGCAGCATCGTCGAGCAGGGCACGCAGCTCGGCGTTCTCCGCGGAGCCGTCCTGCGCGAGTCGCGTCGCCAGCTTGCGAGCGCGCTTCGGGCGCTGACCGCCGATCGCGCCGAGGACGCTGACCCCAACGAAGAGGGCGAGCGCGCCGTCCACCCAGCCGGCGCCGTACCCGAACCCACCCAGGTGGACGAGCCAGAGGCCGACCGGGAGGACGAGCAGCGTGCCCGACGCAACGAGCAGGACGCCGATCCTGGTCAGGCCAAGCAGGAGCGCGATCTCCTGGGGTCGATGCCGGCGTCGCGCGACCTCGAACGCGACACCGGCCACGATGACTCCGCCGACGAACACGAAGGCGCCGAGGATGTGAAACAGCGTCACCCAGCTCTCCGTGTCCGCGAGCACCGGAGCAAGTATCGCCGAGCTCCCATGCGACGGCCGGAGCTCAACTGCCCGCGCGCCTCTTGGTCACGCCCGCCTCCAGCTCGCGCACGGAGATCTCGCCGAGAGCGTGCGCGACCACACGCCCGGTGCGGTCGAGGAAGAACGTCTGCGGAACGCCCGTGAGGCCGTAGTCGCCGTACGTCGTGCCGCTGCCGTCTCGAACGCTCACGAAGTTGACGTCGAAGCGGGCAAGGAAGCGGCGGGCGTCGCCTTTGAAGTCCTGGACGTCGACGCCCAGGAAGATCACCTCGCCCCGGTGCCGCGAGGCGGCCGCCTTCAGCCGCGGCATCTCGCGCTCGCACGGCCGGCACCACGACGCCCAGAAGTTGATCACGACTGTGTGGCCCTGCAACTCGTCGGGACCGACGGTCCCGTCCGCAAGCGCGCGCCGCTTGGCCCTCGGCCAGGTGTCGGGATGCGGCCAGAGCACGGGCAGCGCGAAGCCCGGCGCCTGCGGACGTTTGTGGGCTTGGAGCTCCGACGCGAACTGCCGCCCGTGTCCCGGATGGCTGATCCGCCACGCGAGCAGCCCGAGCAGGGTGACCACGAGGCCCAGCGCGGCCACTCGAGCGAGGCGAATCGGGAAGGAGTGTCGCATCACGGTGCGGAACCTCCTGCTCGCGAGGAACCATCGCGGAATCAGATCCGCGGCGCTCCAGCAAACGCCGTCGCGATAATCATGGCCATGGACGCCACCGACGAACGGCTGCGCGGGCTCGTCGACGCAGGCATCGCGCTCTCGTCCGAGCTCTCGCTCGACGCACTGCTGCAGAAGCTCGTGCATTCGGCGGCGGAGCTGACGGGCGCGCGCTACGCCGCGCTCGGCGTCATCGACCGCACCGGCACGGCGCTCGAGCGGTTCGTCACGCACGGCGTGGACGAGGAGACGCGACGCGCGATCGGCGACCCGCCGCGCGGGCGCGGGATCCTCGGCGTCCTGATCCGGGATGCGACGCCGCTGCGCCTGCACGACATCCGCGACGATCCCCGCTCGGTCGGCTTTCCGCCGAACCACCCTCGGATGCAGACGTTCCTCGGCGTTCCTGTGCTCCTGCGCGGCGTCGCGTACGGCAACCTCTACCTCACGGAAAAGCACGGCGGCGACTTCACCGAAGACGACGAAGAGCTGGTGCGCCTGCTCGCCGGCCAGGCGGCCGTCGCGATCGAGAATGCACGCTTGTACGAGTCCGCAACGCGCTGGTCGCGGCAGCTCGAGTCGTTGAACGAGGTGGCCGGCGCGCTTGTCACCGAGACGCGACTTGCACCCCTGCTGAAGCTGATCGCCGAACGTCTGCGCGAGCTCGTCAGCGCGCGACTCGTCACGATCTCGCTGCCCGCACGGGACGGCGGAATGGTCGTGGCCGCTGCCGCCGGCGAGCGCGCGGACGCCACGCTGGGGGACCCGGCAATCTCGCCGCGGTCGAAGACTCGCGCCGTGCTCGACCGGCGGCGGAGCGAGCGCGTCGACTCGGTGCTCGAGGATCCCGAGATCGACCAGGAAACCGCCCGCCGGTTCGGCATGTCGACGGGGATCTGGGTGCCGTTGATCGCCACAGACCGTGCGATCGGCGTGATCGCCTGCCACGACAAGGTCGCACCGGATCCGCGTTTCGACGACGAGGACCTGCGCCTTGCCGAGGCGTTCGCGCAGCGTGCCGCGGTAGCGGTCGAGCGCTCGGAGCGCGTGCAGCGCGACGCCCTTCGCCGCGTTGTCGACGCCCAAGAGCTCGAGCGCCGCCGTCTCGCGCGCGAGCTGCACGACGAGACGGGCCAGGCATTGACCTCGATCCTGCTCGGACTGAAGTCTGTCGAGGACGCGGCTGGAGACGAGGAGCGGCAGTGGGCGGCGAGGGAGCTCCGCGAGCTCGTGGTGACGACGCTGCAGGACGTGCGGAGGCTCGCTGTGGAGCTGCGCCCGAAGGCGCTGGACGACTTCGGCCTGATGCCGGCGCTCGAACGGCTCGCGGAGACGTTCGCCGAGCAGATGGGCGTCGAGACAGATGTTTCGGCGAGCCTCGGCGAGGATCGTCTGCCGCACGAGATCGAGACTGCGCTCTACCGAATCGTCCAGGAGGCGCTCACGAACGTGGTGAAGCACGCGCGCGCGTCGCGCGTCAGCATCTCCCTGGTGCGAAAGCCAGGCTCCGTCACGGCGGTCATCGAGGACGACGGCGTCGGCTTCGAGCCGGCCGACACGCGCGACGGTGGGATCGGCCTCGTAGGCATGCGCGAGCGTGTCGGACTCCTAGATGGGCGAATGGAGATCGAATCGGCGCCTAACGCCGGCACGACGATCGTCACGGAGGTTCCGTTGCCGTGAGCATCAAAGTCCTGATCGTCGACGACCACGCGGTCGTCCGCACGGGGTTGCGGCTGCTGCTCGAGGCCGAGGACGATATCGAGGTCGTCGGCGAAGCGGGGACGGCGCGCGAGGCGGTGTTCGAGGCGCGCTCCTCGAAGCCGGACGTGATCCTGATGGACGTCGTGATGCCCGGTGGCAGCGGCATCGACGTCACGCCGCAGCTGCTGCGCGAAAGGCCGGACGCGAAGATCCTCGTCCTCTCGATGCAGGACGACCCGAGCTACGTTCGCCAGGCATTCGAAGCGGGCGCGTCCGGCTACGTGCTCAAGGAGGCCGTGGACGCTGAGGTCGTCGCCGCGGTGCGGGAGGTCGCCGAGGGGCGGAGCTACGTCAACCCGACGCTCGGTGCGCGCCTCGTCGCCGCCGACTCGGAGGCGCGCAAGCGCGCCGAGGCGGATCCGCTCTCGGACCGCGAGCGCGAGGTGCTCCGCCTGCTCGCGCTCGGCCACACGAACCAAGAGATCGCGAAAATGCTCTACATCTCGGTGCGAACCGCCGAGACGCACCGGGCGCACATCATGCAGAAGCTCGGCCTTCGCTCTCGCGCCGACCTCGTGCGGCACGCGCTCGAGGACGGCCTGCTCGCAGAGGAATGACGAAGCGGCGCCCGGGGGCGCCGCTTCGAGTTACCGGCTGGGCTGCCTCAGTGACTCATCGTTCCCTTGACGTTGCCGACCTTCAGGATCCCGACCTCGCCCATGTCGACGCTCGCGAACGAGTGCGAGACGAACGGGTAGAGGCCCGGCTGGGTGATGCGAGTCTCGAATACGCCGCCCCCGCCAGCCGGAACATCGACCGTCTGCACGCTGCTCTGGAACTGCGTCATGTCCCCGTTTACGTAGGCGCGGTCGAGGATCGTGCCGACGATGTGGAACGCGGTTGTCAGGCTCGGCCCCGCGTCGACGACGTAGAAGCGGACGAGGTCACCCGGCTTCGCCGTCAGCGGATGATCCTTGTACTGGTTCGCGTAGCCGTTAAAGGTGACCCAGTCCGGCATCATCAAGCGCGCTTTGTCCATGTCGAGGTAGGCGGGCTTGTTGAGTCCCGGGCTGTCGAGGTACCACTCTCCGGCGACGAGGACGTACTCCTTGTCGGCGTGACGCAGGGGCGTTTTCGGGTCGACGACGATCGCGCCGTACATCCCATTCGCGATGTGTGCGAGCACCGGCGGCGTACCGCAGTGGTACATGTAGACGCCGGGGTCGTTCGCCTTGAACGAGAAGCTGAACGACTTGCCGGGCATCACGCTCGTGAACGCCTTGTCCGGTGCGATCCGCGCCGCGTGGAAGTCGATCGAGTGCGGAATCGCGCCGCCGTTCGTCAGCGTCACCTTGACCGTCTGCCCCTGGCGCACGTGGATCACCGGGCCGGGGGCGCCGCCGTCGAACGTCCAGGCGCTGAACTTCACGCCCGGCGCGATCTGCAGCGTCACGTCCTTGAGCGCGATGTGCAGCGGCACAACTTCGCCGGCCGGGACCGGCGGCAGTGTCGCGTCGTAGGGCTTGTGCGCCTTCGCCAGTGCGTCCGCGTTCGCGGGCAGCTGGCCGGCGTAACTCTGCAGCGTCGCCTTGCCAGCCGTGCCGGCCATGTTCATCCCCGGCGCCGATTGAGTCGTCGAGGCGGCAGAGGTGGTCGACGTCGACGAGTTGTCGTTGCTGATCGCGACGATCGCGACGGTCAGCGCGGCAACTGCCGCCACGGCGACCGGGAGGATCGTCCAGGACGTGGGTTTCATCAAGCCTCCTGAGTGTGGATCGGGTCGAGCGAGGGCCGCACCCAGCCGAACTTCTCGTGCGCCAGCCGTGGCGGTCCGTCGAGCAGCGGGCGCCAGGCCGCGAACGCGGCAGAGGTGATCGGGTCGTTGACGAGGTCGTCCACGACCCATTCGACGGCAGGGCCCTCGAAGAGAAAGACGACTTCGGTGGCGGTGAGGAAGACGAAGTGCCGGTGGAACCCCAGCTCTTCGGGATCGAACGGCGGACCTTTGGCGATCAAGCGCTCGGCATCCGCGTTTGCGCCGGAAGTAAGTCGTGCCACGATCATCACGCGTTCCATGGATCGAAGCCTGGTCGAGCCCCGGCGCGGCGCCATCGGTCGCATCGCGGAACGCGCCTGCGGGTTTTCCGCAACTGCTGGAGGCTTGATATGAAGTGCCTCCCGTTCTGCGCAGCCGTTCACGGGCGGCGCGGCGAAGGCCGTGCCGCCCGCAAGCGTCCCACAAGCTCAGAGCTCGTCCCGAACACCGACCAATCGCGCGCCGAAGGCGCGCCCCGAGCGCGAGCGAAGCGAAGTGAGGGAATTGTCAGTCGGGCTTGGTGAAGATCACGAGCACGCAAAGCGACTCGTAGCTCGTGAAGCGGTGATCGGCGCCGGCTTCGACGAACAATGCCGTTCCCTCCCGCACCGGGAACGATGCGCCTTCGACCTCGAGCGTGCCGGTTCCCTCGAGCACGATGTAGACCTCGTCGTCCTCATGCGGCTGCTGTCGATCCGGCTCGGGTGCGACGAGGACGTAGACGCCGACCTCGAGCCCCGGCGAGCGGTGAACGATCTCGTAGCCGCCCTTTCCGGCCGCGAGTCGTTGGCGGACCGGACGGATCTCGAAGCCGTGCGCCACTGACGGACCCTACCTGCGCGATCCGTGACGGGGCCGCCGCGTCTACGCAGGAGCCCACTCCCGTTCGTCAACGAGCCGCGACCCCGGCTGCCGCACGCGTAGACGCACCGGCAGCTCCAGCGCCTGCAAGACGCGTGCGCGCCCGCGCGCGACCTCGGCCGCCTGATACACCCGCTCGGTCGCCCCGCCTTCAGCATCAACCGTGACCGTGAGCTCGATCGCGACGAAGCCGTACTCCCCGGACTCGCCGACGCTCACATGGCCAACGGCCGCGACATCGAGCACGCGCAACTCGAGGCTCATCCGCTCGGCGACCGCGCCCAGCGTGCGCGCGTAGCTGGCGGCCACAGCCGCGACGAGGAGCTCCTCCGCGGACCAGTCGGGCTCGGCCACGAGCCGCTCGGCCGAGCCGCCGACGAGACGCAGCTCCTCCTTCGCCGGTGCCGTTGCGACGAGACCGTCGCCGCGCACGTGCATCGTGACGGGAAACCGTTGCGCTTTCACCGTGCCCATCGCCGTCTCCTCTCTGTTCTTGTCGACACCCGCTACTCAGACCGAAGCCATCTGCTCGGGCTCTACGGTCGACTCCGGGTCGCGAACGGGCGGCACGGCGAGTACGGGACACGGAGCGACGTGCAGCAGCCCCTTCGCCACGCTGCCGAGCAGGGCACTTGCCGCAACTCCACGTCCGTGCGTGCCGACGACGATCACGCCGGCCTCGCTCTCCGACGCGGCCTCGGCGATCAGCTCTGCCGTCCGGTGGCGCGCACTGGTCACGACCTTGAGATCGGCGTCGTGGTGCCGCGTGCTTCCAGCCGAGGTTCCCTCCCGCGCGCCTCGGCGCCATGCGGGCGCCTGCGGATCCCGTGTGTGACGAACTACCGAGCGGCGCTCAAGGCGCCGGGCGTTCGCTCTCCATCCGTTCGAGACGCGTGTAGTAGTCGGGAAGCTCGTTCAGATGGGCGAGCGCGATCTTCGCCGTAAGAATGGGGTCGTCGTCGGTGACGTTCGTCGCCGCGTCGCGCCGGCCGTGCTCGAGCTCGACGTTCATGCCCATCCTGAACTGCTCTACGTCGTACGGGACGGTGGTCCAGTCGATCCCGATCGACGCGCCGATCTCGCGCGCTTCGTCTGCAGTGAACTCGCTGCGCGGGTCCACCGCGTCGGTTTGATCAGTCATAGCCGCCTCCTCTTCGATCTCGACCTCTCGAGCATCGCGCAGGTGCGGTCTGCGCTGAATCGTCGGAAACCCCGACGGCGCTGCGGGAAACCACCTGAGTGCCTAGCAGGCAGCACGCGGCCGATCTCACCAGGCCACGCTCGCAGGCACCGAAAGGTAGCGACCAGGTTCGCGACTGAGCGCTCTGGCGTCAGTCGTGCCGATTATCGCCCCGCGACGCCGGTTTGGCGACCCGCGTCCGCGACGGCCCGGGCGACCGCGGTCGCCACATCGCGATTGAAGACGCTCGGGATGATGTAGTCGGCGGACAGGTGGTCCTCGTCGACGACCGCTGCGATCGCTTCCGCGGCCGCGACCTCCATCTCCCGGTTGATGACCCTCGCGCGGACGTCGAGCGCGCCGCGGAAGACACCCGGGAAGGCAAGAACATTGTTGATCTGATTCGGATAGTCACGCACACGTCTTCGAGGCGCTTGTCGACCACGCGCAGCGCGTTCAAGAGGCCCGCGAGGACAACGATCGCGGTCCCGTGCTGATCGTCGTGGAAGACGGGGATCTCCAGTGTCTCGCGCAGGCGCCGCTCGATCTCGAAACAACGCGGTGAGGCGATGTCTTCGAGGTTCACTCCGCCGAACACGGGCGCGATCGCGGTCACGATCAGGACGATCTCGTCGACGTCGATCGTGTCGAGACAGATCGGAAAGGCATCGACGCCGCCGAACTCCTTGAAGAGCACGGCCTTGCCCTCCATCACCGGCAGCGCCGCCGCCGGGCCGACGTTCCCGAGCCCGAGCACCGCGGTCCCGTCGCTGACGACGGCGACCGTGTTCTGCTTGATCGTCAACGTCCACACCTTCGACGGATCGTCGACGATCGCGCGCGAGACGCGGGCAACGCCAGGTGTGTAGGCCATTGAGAGGTCGTCGCGCGTCTTCAGCGGCGTCTTCGGCGTGACCTCGAGCTTGCCCCCGAGGTGTAGCAGGAAGGTCGATCAGAGACATGCTCGACCTCGACGCCGTCCACCGCGCGGACTGCGTCGACGATGCGCGCGAGGTGCTCGGCGTCCGTCGCGAGGACCGTGACGTCGCGCACCTTTTTCGCGTCATCGACCCTGACGAGGTCGATCGCGTCCAGGAGGCCGCCCTCTTCGGCGATCGCCTCGGCGATCGCGGCGAACGAGCCAGGCCGGTTCGCGAGGTGCAGCCGCACGGTGGCACTGAACTGCGCCGAAGGGTGTCCCGGCGCCCGCCGGCGCGGCTTGAGCCTTTCGAGAAGATGGGCGGGCATTGGCCTGAGCGTAGGGTGCAGGGCGCGGCTCGCCATCCGCGGCGCGCCGTACGAGCCGCTGCGGGAATCCCACAACGCGCGTGGCCCCGAGGCGGTCTCGACGTCCCGCTGAGCGACGCGTAGTTCTCCGTCACGCGGATCGGTGCTCGTACGGATGGCGCGTGGCCGCCGGCCGCACACGATATGGGCCAAAGCAAAGGAGGTGGGCCATGCTCGCCGACGTCAGTTCCGTCCTCTCGCTTGTCGCGGTGATGGCTTTCGTCATTTCCGTCCTCGCTTTTGCCGTTTTCGCATTGGTGCGGCCGTTCACGCACATCCACTACCGGCACAGCAACGAGCGGCTGTGGAGGCCTCTCGACTGAGTCAGCGCGAGAGGAGCTGTGATGAAGCGACTGATGATCGTCGCGCGGCTGAAAGACGGCGCGCACCGGGCAGCCGAGGCGCTGCTCCAGGGCGGTCCGCCGTTCGATCCCGCCGAGCTCGGCTTCGAGCGTCACGCGGCGTATCTGACCGCCACCGAGGCCGTCTTTCTGTTCGAAGCGCCGGAGGTGGAGTGGATCGTCAACGACATCGTCGACGACCTCGTTCTCGGGCGGGCGCTGGAGCCCTGGCGAGAGCTCGTCGACGGCCCTCCGCGTCTCGCTCACGAGCACTTCTACTGGGAGCTTGGCGATTCCGGGTACGTCGACGCATCGGTGCGGAACGACGAATGAGCTCGGTCGCGCCGCCGAGGACGCGGCGATCGACAGAGCGGCAGCGGCGACCGTCGCCGACCTCGAGCGCCGCGGCGTCGCAGCCGAGATCGTCGTCGGTTGAACCGGCGGAAGATCGACCTGATTCCCACAGCGGGCGGTCTTCACCTCGCGACGATGGGTGGGTTCTGGCAGGCGCTGGCGTTTGGGATTTGCCGGCGTGCGGCCCCGAGGCGATCCCCTTCTCGTGGATCGCAGCTCCGCCCGGATGGAACGCACTCGAGCTCGCGCTGTGCTTCGGCGGCGGAGCCGCTTCGGTGGGCGGTCAGCCAATCGAACGAGCACAGGGAGGTCGTAGGGAGACAAAGAAGATTCTGGCCGCTTGGACAACAGCCTCGCGGGCAAGCCCGTCATCGCCGCGGGCAGCGCGCTGGGTGCCGTTCTCGACGCGCAGGTCGAGGGCGTGCGGGTCTAACGCTGCGAACGCTTCGCGGCCGGGTCGTCGCGGGCCTCGTCAACGCCGGCGCGTCCGACGATGTCGTGGCGCTCGCGATCGGGGCCCGAGGAACGCCGGCTCGATCCCGGCGTTCACCGACCAGCCGCAGCACGAGCAGCCGGCATGGACGCGAGAGTTCCTCGCGCGCGACTGCCCTCGGGGCATCGGGACCGTGCGGCTCGAGACGCGCGTGGGAAGGAGCGACCAACTCGTTCCGCTGGTGGTGGAGGAGTGCGGTCGCGATCTGATCGGGCTCGGTTGGTCGCAAGAGGTCCAGCAGGGCCGCGCGCCCGTCGTCCGCGGAACGCTCGAGCGATCGCACGTGCCGGTGGTGCTGATCCCGGTCCGGCGCGCGCAGGAAGCCGTGCTCGACGAAGCAGCGGGATCAGGGCCCGAGGCACTCCGCTCACGACCGTGAGCGAGGAGGAGCGAACGACCGTGGCACAGGTGTCGCTCGCTCGCTCAAGCTACGGGTTTCCCCGCAAGACGCCTCAGCGACGCTGCCGATGGCACAACCGAGCCTACGGATGAAGCTGCCGGCATGGAATGTGCGATCCAGAGGACACTCGGAATGACTGAGCAGTGCCGCGGAGCTGCCTGTCCCTTCTGGGAGTCGGCCGCGGACCCGACCCTGCAGGGCTGCTTCGTCGAGCGGCGACTCGGGCTCGACCTGCTGTGTCGGCGCGATATCGCCGGCTGGTTGGTCGGTCTTCGCGGCGCGCTCGAGCGTGCCCACATCGAGGAGGGAAGACTGCCGTGATGGTTGCAGACGTTATGAACAAGGACGTAGTGACGGCCGACCCGCGCACCGCGCTGAAGGAGGTCGCGCGAATGCTGGTCGAACGCCGCATCTCGGGGGTGCCCGTGGTGGACGACGACGGCGCCGTACTCGGCGTCGTCTCCGAAGGAGACATCCTCGTCAAGGAGCGCGGTCGTCCCGGACGCGCGACGCTTTTCGAGCGCGTGCTCGAGGTCGGCACCGAGGCGGAGAAGTGGGGCGCCCGGGACGCTGCGGACGCGATGACGACGCCGGCGGTGACGATCCGCCCCACGCGGAGGGTGTCCGAGGCCGCGGCGCTGATGCTCGACCGTGGCGTCAACCGCCTCCCGGTCGTCGACCCACACGGAAAGCTCGTCGGGATCGTGACGCGCGCCGATCTCGTTCGGGCGTTCGTGCGCGAGGACGCTGAGATCGAGGGTGAGATCTGGGACGACGTGGTCCTCCGGACCTTCTGGCACTCGCCCGACCGCTTCCAGGTGAACGTCCGGCGCGGTGAGGTGACCCTCGAGGGACGAGTCGCCGACGCAGACTCGGCCGACATGCTCGTGCGTTTCGTCGAGCGCGTGCCGGGCGTCGTCAACATTCGGTCACGGCTCACCTGGTAGCGCAGCACGTGGACGCGGCGACGCCGGCAGCGTCGCCGCGCACCCGGAGAATGTTCGGGACGAATTCGTGCAGCTTCAGCAGCAATTTGGCCATCGGGAAGAGACTGGCTCCGGTTGCGGGAATCCCGCCGAGCTCGATCCCTAGCAGCCGGTTCGCGGCGGCAGGCCGTCCGGGACCGCGGTGAGGTCGACGAACTCGTCGGCGAAGATCATGAACCGCTGCGCGTCGGCGAAGTTCGAGGCGAGCCCTAGCGACGCGCGGACTGCGCCGCCGGAGGGCAGACCGATCGCACGCACGTAATCGTCGAGGCTCATCCCCTCGCCGAACTCGCCGCCGACGAGCGTCTCCCGCGAGATGGTGAAGGCGACCTCTCCCGCGCCCGGGTTGCAGAAGCAGCCGGTGCGCAGCGAGATGTTGTGCTTGCGCGCGACGCGGTCGACGTAGCGTTCGTCGACGATGCGGCCGTCCGGGTGGACGAAGTTGAAGGCGATCGTGGCGCTGCGCGGGTTCCAGTCGCGCGGCCCGTAGATCGTCGCAGTCGGCGCGCCGTTCGAGTGCCGGAGTGCGTCGAGCCCGTCGAGTAACCAGGAGCCAAGCGCCTCGACGCGTTCGTGGATTCTCTCGATCCCGATGCGCTCGACGAAGCGAATGCCGATCTCGACGGCGGGCAGGTTGAGGAAGTTGACGGTGCCGTCCTCGAAATGCGCGGCGCCGGGCGCCGATTGGTACCACTCGCGCTGGACGAATGCGGCGACAATCGTCCCGCCCGAGAACCAGGGCCGCTCGAGCTTGGTAAGCGCGTCGCGCCGGGCGAGCAGGCAGCCCACTCCGGTCGGCCAACCGAACAGCTTGTAGAACGAGACCGCCACGAAGTCGGGGTGCCAGCGGCCGAGATCGAGCGTGTTCGTGGGGACGTAGGCGGCGGCATCGAGAAGCACGTCCCAGCCCTGGTCGTGCGCCTGCTCGATCCACTCCAGGGGATGAGGGACACCGGAGAAGTTCGACTGTGCCGGATAGGCGAAGAGGTTGTGATGGTCGTCGGCGACCTCCGTCAGGTAGCGCGGGAGCAGGCTCTCGTCGACGCGCAGATCGGGCGCGACGCTTGGCACGTACGTCGTCTCGGCGCCGCGGGCGCGGGCGAACTCGCGGATCCCGTTCACGGAGTTGTGGTTGTCGAAGGTGAGCAGGAAGCGATCCCCGGCGCGAAACGGATAGGCCTCGCCGACGAGGCGTAGCGCGCCGGTCGCGTTCGGCGTGAAGATCGCGACGTACTCGTCGGGCGAGGTTCCGAAGAACTCGAGCACCGCATCGCGGGCGTGCTCGACGAGGTCGGTCGTCGCGGCCGACGTCGGGTTGACGGAATGCGGGTTGCCGAAGACGTTGTCGCGGAGCAGGGCGAGCTGCTCGGCGAGTTGCGACTCGGCATAGAGGCCGGCGCCGGTGTAGTCGAGGTAGACGTGGCCGCGCGCGTCGAGGCGCGCGTACTCCGCGCGCCGGAGCTCGTCGAGCAGCGCGGACTCCGCCGGCTCGAGCGGGCTCTGGGACCTGTGTGGAGTGAGCGATCGTGTCACGAGCTTCCCCTCATCTTGGCCGCCGCACGGCCCGACCGCTAGGCCGTGCGGCGGCTGTGACGTTTCAGGTGAAGACGATCTGGCCGCCCGTCGCGAGCTCGTAGAACTCGCCCACGGAGATGATGTCGCGCACCTGGGGGACGAAGTCGTCCATGGTGAGGCCGAACATGTCGACGGTCGCCCGGCAGGCGTACAGGTCGGCACCGGAGTCCGCGATGAGCTCGACGAACTCGGGGATCGGCGGGATGTCCAGCTTCTCCATCTGCCGCTGCATCATCCTGGTCGCAATCGCGGAAAAGCCGGGAAGCGCGCCGAGCAGGGTCGGCATGTGCAGGCCGGGGTTGCCGACCGTGGCGACCTTGATCTTCTCCTGCCGGTCCTTGCGGATCGCGTCGAGGCCGAAGAAGGTGAAGAAGACGTCGACCTCGATTCCCTCCATGCGGGCGCCGTTGGCCATGATCAGGGCGGGGTAGATCCCCTCGAGCGAGCCCTTGGAAACGACGATCGACACCTTCTCGATCGTCTTCGGCTCGGTCGCGGCGACTGGTTGTTCGAGCAGCTCGGTCATCGTCGTGCACTCCTTCCTTCTTCTAGATGCAGCCCTTTGGCTTGGGGATGCCGCCGATCTTGGCGGCGAGCTTGGCCGGGCCCTTGGGAAAGAGCTGGTAGAGCTCCTTCACCGCGACGCCGGACTCCTTGCCGAGCGAGCGGATCGTCGGGGCGGTGCCCGTCGCAAGGAATCGCTCGCGCATGAACCTGACCACCAGCCAGTGGCGGTCGGTCAGCTCAGGGATCCGGTTCTCGAGCGCGATCGCCTCGGCGATCTGCTCGTTCCACTGCTCGGGGTTTGTCATGAAGCCCTCGGGGTCGACGTCGACGGGGGCATCGGCGATCAGTGTCATGGTCATCTCGTCCTCCTCACGCTGCGTGGATGGGTTCGTGTCGCTTGCCGGCGCTCGGCATCGCCGGCCCGATCGCCGGAATCTCCCGTCCTGGCAGCAGCGCGTGCCAGTAGACCCACTGGAACATGAGCTTGCCAAGGTGGTTGAGGCGCGACTCCCGTAGCAGCGGCAGCCCCACCGCCGTCGGGAAGTGACCCGGGAGCGGCTCGGTCTCGTAGTTGAAGTCGATCAGGAGGGCCTTGTGGAAGCCCGTCTCGATGAAGCAATTGGCGTGGCCGTCGTAGCCCGCATCGAGCTGCTCGCCGGCGAGGAAGCGGGCGACGTTCTCGGTGAGCACCTCGCACTCGAAGTGCGTGACCGACCCCGCCTTCGAGGTCGGCAGGTCGGTGGCGTCGCCGAGCGCGAACACGTTCGGCTTCGCCGTCGACTGCAGGGTCCCCTTGTCGGTGGGCACGAAGCCGAGCGCGTCGCCGAGCCCTGGTGAGCGCTCGACGTACACCGCCCCGCCGTGCAGCGGAACGGTGACGAGCAGGTCGAAGTCGAGCTCTCGGCCGTCGTAGGAGCCAAGCTTGCCGCCGACGCCGTCGACCTCGCCCGCGTTGAACTCGGTCACGAGCTCGATCTCCTTCTCCGCCAGCAGGCCGGCGAGATGCCTGGAGGCGATCGGCTTGGTGAATGCGCCGTCGAGCGGAGTGGCGTAGACGAGCTCGACCTTGTCGCGAATCCCGCGCTCGCGGAAGTGCCAGTCGGCGAGGAAGGCGAACTCGAGCGGCGCCACCGGGCACTTGATCGGCATGTCGACCAGGTTGACGACCACGCGGCCGCCGTCGAAGCGCTCGAGCGCTTGCTGCAGCGCCGCGGCGCTCTCGGGCTCGTAGAACGTGAACACGCGCTCGTTCCAGCCGGGGCCGGTCAGACCCTCCGTCTCCTCCGGCTGGAGCCGCACGCCGGTCGCGACCACGAGCACGTCGTACGGAAGCACGGTTCCGTCGTCGAGCAGCACCTCGTCGCGCTCGAGCGACACCGAGTCGACCTCGTTCTCGTGGAAGACGATTCCCTTGCGGAGCTGACGCCGGCGCGGTCGGACGATCTCCTCGACCTGCGCGAAGCCGAATGGCACGAAGAGCAGGCCGGGCTGGTAGACGTGCCGGTTGTCGCGGTCGACGACGTGGATCTCCGCCTGGTCGGCGTCGAAGCGGCGGCGGAGGCGGTTGGCGGTCATCGTGCCGCCCGTCCCGCCGCCGAGGATGACGATCTGTTTCCGTGCCGTGTTCGAACCTCCCGTTTGTGTCCTCCCAAGGGTCGTGCCGGCGCGCCCGCGGGCCATCGGGGCATCCGCGGAAGGCGGTACGGACAACTACGTGGTTGCGTAGTTGTCCGTAGCCGGATCAGCGCGGCTGTGGATGTTGCGCGGGCGGCTGCGGACGACGATCAGGCGGACGAAGGAGGTCACGATGAATCGCAAGCTGCTGTGGGCGGTGCTCGCCATCGGCCTCGGGCTCGTGATCGCTCCGCTAGCGATGTCGCTGCCGAGCAAGGCGGCGGCGGGCGAGCGAATGATGGACGGCTTCCAGCCGATCATGCAGCCGGACCAGGTCAAGACGACCGCCTACTACTACAACGACGTCTTCGTGCCGCTCGGGAAGGTGACGCCGACGATGAGCGCCGCGAACGTTACGAAGTTCCAGAGCTACCTCGGGGGCTTCAGGGAATGCAGACCGACGCCGCGAAGCTGGTGCCGCTGCTGTCGCAGGCGATGCACATGACGCCGGCGCAGGTGCAGGCAAGGATGAGCACGCAGCTGCCAGCAATGGCTGCGATGCTGCAGAACCTGCCCCGGATGCAGCGGGACTTCGGCGCTCTGCTCGGGACGATGCAGCAGAACGTCGACATCTTCGGCCAGGTCCCCCGCGGGACTTCGGCACTACCGGCCGCTCGTCACGACGATGCAGGCGAACGTGGACAACTACGAGCAGGTCAACAGCCTGCCGGACTTCCGGCTGTTCGCGGTCTTCTTCATCGTTCCGGGCGCGCTGCTCGTGCTGCTCGCCGACTTCGGCCTCTTCGGCGGCCAATTGACGGATCGACGCAGCAGAACGTCTCCAAGCACCTCGGCGTCCTGCTGCGCGCGGGAATCGTCGGCAGGCGGAAGGAAGGCAACTTCGCGTATTACTCGATCGCCGACGACGGCGTCTTCGCACTGTGCGAGACCGTCTGCGGCAGCGTCGGGCAGCGGCTCGAGTTGCTGCGCGGGATCGTCGCGGGCGCGGTCGTCGAGCGGGTCGCGAAGGCCTGAGCGCCGGCGTTCTTCACCACGAGGAACACAGCGATCGCAACGAGCAGGAGCGCGAAGAGCTGGCGGAGGCGCTGCGGGCGGAACACAGCGCCGAGCCGGCGGCCGGCGAGCGCGCCCGCGATTGCCGCGCCGCTGAATGCGAGCGCGATGCTCCAGTCGACGGTGCCGCTGGCGAGATGCGCGGCGAGAGCGGCCGCGCTCGTCAGCGTGATGACGAGCAGTGACGTGCCGACGGCAAGCGTGATCGGCAATCCGAGCAGAAGGACGAGCGCGGGGACGACGACGAAGCCGCCGCCGATGCCGAAGAAGCCGGTGAGGACGCCTGTGACGAGGCCAACGGGAACGGCACGCCGCAGGGAGATGTAATCGGCGTCCGCGCGGGTCTCCCCTTCGCGCCGCAGCATTGCGAACGCCGCCGCGAGCACCAGGGCGGCGAACGCGAGCAGGATCGCCCTGCCGCCGACGAGTCGGTTCAGCGCGGTGCCGGGGAGCGCGCCCGCCGCTCCGGCGATGCCGAACGCCAGCGCCGTCCGCACCTGGACACGACCGATCCGCCCGTAGTCGGCGGCGCCGACGAGGGCGGCGGCGGCCACGACGAGCAGTGACTCGGTCGTCGCAGACTTTACCGGCTCGCCCAGCACGTACACGAGCACCGGTACGGCGAGGATCGAGCCGCCGCCGCCGACGAGTCCGAGCAGGAGCCCGATCGCGAGCCCGAACGGCAGGGCGAGGAGCGTTCCGCTCACCGCACCGTCGTCCCACCCTCCGGCGAGCTCGCGCGCATCCTCTCAGCCGGACCCAACTCGACGTCGGGCAAGGGGAAGGCCTGCGGCGGGCACTCGAGCAGGTTGCGTAGTTTCACGCGCTCATTCCGCGGCTCGCACCCGATGGCACCTCCCGCCTCCTCGGGGAGGATGGCGCCGTAGCACAACTATGGCGGGGGGAAGGAGGGCGAGACCGATGACCCGGATGACACGCGGGCGGCTCCTGCAGTACGGGGCGGCGGCGGGAGCGGGCCTCTTGGTTCCAGGGCGGTTTTTCGACGGCGCGCTGGCGGGCGTCGGCGCCGCCCCGGAGCTGCTCGACCCGAGGACGATTGCCAAGTACGTGACGCCGCTCGTCATCCCGCCGGCGATGCCGCGCACGAGCCAGATCTCCCGGCTCGGAGGCGCGACCGTCGACTACTACGAGATCGCGGTCCGGCAGTTCCAGCAGCAGATCCTGCCGAGTGGAAAGGGGACGACCGTCTGGAGCTATGGCTCCGTCAACCATCCCGGAACCTTCAACTATCCGGCGTTCACGATCGAGGCCAACTGGATGGCTCCCGTGCGGGTGAAGTGGATCAACGGGCTCGTTGATGCTCGCGGCAGCTACCTCCCTCATCTCCTGCCCGTCGATCCAACGCTTCACTGGGCGAACCCGCCGGGCGGCACGAGCGGCCGCGACATGCGGCCGACGTTCTCGTCGACCCCAGGCGCCTACACCGGGCCCGTCCCGCTCGTCACGCACCTCCACGGCGGACACACGACCGAGGAGAGCGACGGCTACCCCGAGGCCTGGTACGTACCGGCCGGAGCCGCGCCGCCCGGGTACGCGGCGGTCGGGAGCAAGTACGACGAGTTCAAGGCCAAGTTCGCAGACGCGTGGGGAGTGACGTGGGATCCCGGCACGGCCGTCTTCCAGTACGACAATGACCAGCGGGCGGCGACGCTGTGGTACCACGACCACACGCTGGGCATGACGCGGCTCAACGTCTACGCCGGGCCCGCGGGGTTCTACCTGCTCCGCGGCGGTCCAGACGACCTCGCCGGTCTGCCCGGTCCGGCGCCTGCGCTCGGGGATCCGGTGGGGACGAAGTACTACGAGATCCCGATCGCGATCCAGGACCGCTCGTTCTACGCCGACCACTCGCTGTTCTTTCCGCCGAACCGGGCGTTCTTCGACGGCTTCACAGGCCCGTACATCCCGGACAGCGACATCTCGCCGCTCTGGAACCCCGAGTCCTTCGGCAACACGATGGTCGTCAACGGCCGTACCTGGCCGTACCTGGAGGTAGAGCCACGCCGCTACCGGCTCCGGTTCCTGAACGGCACGAACGGCCGCTTCCTCATCCTCAAGCTGGTCTCGGACATGAAGGCGAAGGGGCCGGCGACGGCTGCATTGCCGTTCTCGCAGATCGGCAGCGAAGGCGGCTTCCTGCCGGCGCCGGTGCAACTCGAGCAACTGCTGCTGGCTCCTGCGGAGCGGGCGGACGTGATCGTCGATTTCGCCGGGCTGCACCCGGGCACGAGGATCTCGCTGATCAACGAGGGCCCGGACGAGCCGTTCGGCGGCGGGATGGCCGCCACGGACTTCGAGTCTGCCGACCGGGAGACGACCGGGCAGGTGATGCAGTTCCGCGTCGTTCCGATGGCACGCGGATCCGACGAAACGAGCATTCCGATCGACGAGCTGGCGCTGCCGGCCTTCACCCCGCTCGGCCGCGCCCAGAAGACGCGGCAGGTCTCGTTGAACGAGGCGGACTCGGACGTGCTGCCGGGGGTCGGACCGAGGGCCGCGTTCCTGGGGACCGTGAACAAGGACGGGACGGGCAACCCGCTGGAGTGGATGGCGCCACCGACTGAGACCGTGAAGCTCGGCGCGACCGAGGTGTGGGAGCTGCACAACTTCACCGAGGACGCCCATCCGATCCACATCCACGAGGTCCAGTTCCAGGTCGTGAACCGCGAGTCGCTCGAGAGCGGCAACGTGCGCGGCCGGGAGAACTGGGAGTCCGGCTACAAGGACACGGTCATCGCCTATCCCGACGAGATCACCCGCGTCAAGGCGAACTTCGACCGTCCCGGCCTCTTCGTCTGGCACTGCCACATCGTTGACCACGAGGACAACGAGATGATGCGTCCGTACACGGTCGGTTAGGCACCGGCGAGGTCGTGAGAACGGAAGCGCGTCACCGCTCCCGCCGCCGCCACGGCACCGACTCCGACCATGACGGCCGCCGGGCCGGCTCGGAACGAGTTGGCAGGCACGAGCCCGATCTGATGGAACGGCGAGACGCCGAGCAGCCATGAGGGCGTGCCGAGCAGCGCGCCGAAGAGCTCCCACACGAACGCGAGGCTGACCAGCGCGTAGGCCGCGCCGACTCCGTAGCGTGGCAGCACAGCGACGAGCAGCGCGCCGAGGCCGAGGAAGCAGACGCTCGCCGGAACGCAGTTGAGGCTGGCCTCGAGCAAACGCGGGACGGACACGTCGGCGCCGACCGCGGTCGCACCGATCGCCGCGCCGAGCCCGGCCGCGACGGCGATGACGGCTGCGCCGCCGACCGCGAGTCCGAGCCGGCCGGCCAGCCAGCCGGTGCGGCTCTGCGGCAGGGCAAAAAGCGTCTCGAGCCTCCCTGCGGCCTCCTCGCCGCGCGAGGCTGCGAGCTGGCCGCAGCAGAAGAGCGCGACGGCGAGTGCGAAGAACAGGAACGTCAAGGCCATGTAGCCTGAGGCGGTCGCGATCTGGATCCCGCCGACCTTGTGCAGCTGCTGCTGCAGGTTCGCGGAGAGGCCCGCGGAGGTCACGCTCTTGGAAATCGTCCCGACGACGAACGCGAAGCCGCCGGCTGCAGCCGCCCAAACTGCGAGGCTGATCCACTCCGAACGCAGCGCGAGCAGTGTCGGCGAACGAAGCAGGCGCAGGTGCGACCTGCGCGCGACGTCGTGCTGGACGAATACTCCGAGACCGACGTCGCGACGGCGCTCGAGCACGCGCGCGAGCGCGAGCAGCGCCGCGGAGGCGACCGCCGGGAGCATGAGCACCGCCGGCCGGGGATCGGCGAAGGGCCGCAGCTCCTCGACCCAGCCGAGCGGACTCACCCAGTGCACGGCCTGCACGTTCGCCGTGTCCGAGACCACGCGGAGCAGGAAGTCGAGCCCGAAGAAGGCGCCGCCGAGCTCGAGCGCGCCGCGGCGCGACGGCAGGAGCTGGCTCGTGAGTGCGCCGACACCGCCGTAGACGGCCGCGGCCGAGACGGTGGAGACCGCGAGGAACGTGGAGCCGGGCGCGGGAAGCCCGCCGGCGACGAGGCCGGCGACCGTAGCAAGCCAGAGTCCGGCGATCGTGGCGCCGATCGCGACAATGCGCGCCGCGAAGGCCGCACCTCGGGTGATCGCGCCGGCAGCGACGAGCTCCTGTCGGCCTGCGTCCTCCTCGCCGCGCAGCGCGCGCACGGCGGCGAGTAGGCCGAAGAAGGCGGCGAAGAGCGAGAGCACCCCGCCGGCGCGCCATGCCGTGTAGCCGCCGATCGTCTCCAGCTGATGCGGCGTGCCGTAGAAGAGGCGTGCGGCCTTGTTGTCGCCGAAGCTCTGCGCGAACTGGAGACGGTCGGCGAGCGTCGGATACGTGTTCCGGTAGCCCGCCGAGTGGGCGACCGCGATCCCGGCGAACAGCAGCGCGAAGCTGAGCATTTGAACGCGCGCGTCGGCGAGCGTGCGCAGCGCGAGCGTCTCAGCGGGCCGCATCGTCGGCCGCGCCGTAGTGGTGCAGGAAGATCTCCTCGAGCGACGGTTCGCGACTCGTCAACGCCACGACCTCCTTGTCGGCAAGCACCGCCAGCAGCGGCGCCACCGCGCCGGAGACCTCGAACCGGAGCGCGTTCGCCCCGGCGCGCTCAACGGTGATCCCGTCCAGCGAGGGGAGCGCCGGCGGCGGGCCGGCGAAGGTCACCTCGACGGTGTGCGTGCTCAGGTGCCGCAGGTCGGCCAGCGTCCCCTCGTCGACCAGCCTGCCCCGGCGAAGGATCCCGACCCGGTCGCAGAGCGCCTCGACCTCGCTCATGATGTGCGAGGAGAGGAAGACCGCCTGGGCGCGCTGCTTCGCCTCCAGCACCGACTCGCGGAACGCGACCTCCATCAGCGGGTCGAGCCCGCTCGTCGGCTCGTCCAGCACCAGCAGCTCGGCACGCGTGGCGAGTGCGGCGACCAGCTGCACTTTCTGGCGGTTGCCCTTCGAGAGCGCGCGCACCCGCTTGCCCTGCTCGAGCTCGAATCGCTCGACGAGCAGGCGCCGGTAGTCCGTGTCGACCGAGCCATGCATCCGGCCGAGGAACTGGAGCGTCTCCTCGGCGGTGAGCTGTGGCCAGAGAGACGGCTCCCCAGCGACGTAAGCGACGCGGCGATGGGGCCGCCACGGGGTTGCGCCAGGCGTCGATCCCGAAGATCGTCGCGGTGCCGGCGCTCGGGCGGTGCAGACCGAGCAGCATCCGGTCGAGCCGATCGACCGCGAGCGTCGCGCCGTATCGCTTCGTCAGGCTCTCGGTGCGAATTGGGTCGCTCATGAGCGTTTATGTCCTGAGGTGTTCGGTAATTCACCGCTGCGCTGATCGGGGCGCAGACGGATTCCGACATCGCCCGGAGCGAACGATGATCCTCGCGTCGGTCCCAACAAGGGGGTAGGCAGATGAGCTTGACGAACCGGGAGACGTGGGGGCTGATCCACGGGCTCCTTCTCGGCTCGTTCTTCTTGCTGGCGTTCGCCGGCGGATTGGCAGAGCTGTACGGGCTGCGGACACGTTGGGAGACCGACGAGGGAATCGTAGGCAGCGTCCGCCGCCTGACGATCGGGTTCTGGGCGATGGCAGTCGCCGCGTGGCTAACGGTCATCACCGGCACCTGGATCGTCTATCCCTGGTACCGGGAGAAGCTCGCCGGGGCCGACGCGGCCGGCTGTGCCGGGGCGCAGATCCCGATTCCCGGCAAATGCTCATCGAAGGACTTCCTCACCTCGAACGTTTCTGGGGACACGAATTCGTGGCACGAGTTCGGGATGGAGTGGAAGGAGCATGTTGCCTGGCTCGCTCCGATGTTCGCGACCTCGGCCGCCTTCATCGTCGGCTACTACGGGATGAAGCTGGCTCGACAAGGGCGCATCCGCCGGCTGGCGATCACGCTGTTCGTGCTGGCCTTCGCCACGGCCGCGGTCGCCGGCGTGCTCGGCGCGTTGATCACCAAGGTAGCCCCCGTCAAGTGAGGAGATCCGAGATGAGCACAACGCAGACCCCGCCCGACATCGCCCCAGCCCGGATCGACGGTCCGCCGGCGGCCGGTCTTGTCGCGGCCGGCATCGGAGCGGTCGCGCTCGGCCTGTTCGTCACCCTCGCCGAAGCCTCGACCGGCATCAGCGACTGGCTGCAGTGGAACGACCGAGTCGGGCCGCTCTCGGGCAAGACGATCCTCGCGGCCGTCGCCTACTTCGGCTCGTTCGTGATCCTCGGCCTCTGGTGGAGGAACAGGAGCTTCGCCCTGAAGACGATCCTCCTCGCGGCCGGCATTCTCGTGGCGGTGGGGCTGCTCTTCACCTTCCCGCCGATCTTCCAGGCCTTCGCGAGCGATTAGGGGCCGCGCCGCTGCGGGTTTTCCGCAGCTGCGTCGGTGCCGCTCCCGATGGCGGCACGTCGAGCCGGCTCGACACTCGAAGCGTGACCTCGCCGCCTGAGAGCTCGCTCTTCGAGGAGCTTGCGCCTCCGCTCTCCGAGCAGCAGGCGCTGCTCGAGGCGGACCGCTGCCTCGAGTGCGGCGGCCCGCACGCTCCGGCGCCCTGCGCGGTTGCGTGCCCAGCCGCGATCGACGTTCCCTCCTTCATCGCCTCGATCGCCGCGGGCGACCTCGCCGAGGCGGCGGCGACGATCTTCGCCGAGAACCTGCTCGGCGGTACGTGCGCGCGCGTGTGCCCGGTGGAGGCGCTCTGCGTCGGCGCCTGCGTGCTCCCCGAGACAGATCGCGCGCCGATTCCGATCGGGCGCCTGCAGCGCTACGCGACCGACTGGGCATTCGCGCACGGCCACCCGCTGCGCGCGCACCTCACGCAGACGTATGGCGGGCGCCTGGCGGTGATCGGCGCCGGTCCTGCGGGCCTCGCGTGCGCCGGCGAGCTTGCGGCACTCGGACACGGAGTCACCGTGTTCGACGAGCGCGCGGAGCCGGGCGGGTTGGTGCGCTACGCGATCGCGCCGTACCGGCAGCTGCGCGACCCGCTGCCGCAGGAGCTGATCGGCCTGCGCGAGCTCGGCATCGACTTCCGCTTCGGAACTGCGATCGACTCTCCGTATGACCTGCGGAAGCTCGAGGACCAGTTCGACGCGATCATCATCGGCATTGGCATGGGGGATGACGTGGACGTCGCTTACGAGGGCGACGAGCTCGAGGGCGTCTGGTCGTCGCTGCCGTTCATCGAGGCGATCAAGACCGGCAATCTTCCGCACGTCGGGCGGCACGTCGCGGTGATCGGCGGCGGCAACACGGCGATCGACGTCGCGCGCGAGGCCCTGCGCCTCGGCGCCGTCAACGTCACGCTCGTCTACCGCCGGACCGAGGCCGAGATGCCCGCCTATTCCCACGAGGTGGAGGAGGCCCGTGAGGAAGGTGTGCACTTCGAGTTCCTGACCGTGCCGCTGCGTTTCGTCGGCGAAGGCAAGCTGGAGGCGATCGAATGCCGGCACGCTCGCCTGGGCGAGCCCGACCAGAGCGGCCGCCGGCGGCCGGAGGAGGTTCCCGGAACGGAGTTCCTGGTTCGCTGCGACACCGTGGTGAAGGCGATCGGCCAGCGCCCGCGCACAGAGTTCCTCTCGTGGATCGACGGCGTCGAGCTCGAGCGGGGCGTCCTGCACATCGATGAACAAGGCCGCACCGGCAACCCGAAGTACTTCGCCGCGGGCGACGCGACGAACGGTGGCGCCACGGTCGTCGAGGCTGTTCGCGGGGCGAAGCTCGCGGCACGCGCGGTCGACGCGTACGTGCGAGGCGAGAGATGATCGAGATCCGCTGGCACGCGCGCGCCGGGCAGGGAGCGAAGTCCGCGGCGCAGATGCTCGCCGAGGCCGCGCTGCGCTCCGGCAAGAGCGCACAGGCCTTCCCGGAGTACGGGCCCGAGCGCCGTGGCGCACCGATGCGCGCGTACACGCGCGTCGACGACCGGCCGATCCGCAGGCATGACGCCGTCACCCAGCCGAACATCGTCGTCGTGCTCGAGCCCTCGCTCGTGCACGAGACCGACGTGACCGAAGGGCTCGCGGAGGACGGCGTCGTGCTGTTGAATGCCGCCGAGGCGCCGGCCGAGCTGCGCGGCGCCCGCGTCGTCTGCGTCCCGGCACACGGAAACGTCAACGTCACGCTCGCCGGCGCGGCGGCCGCGCTCGTGGGTACGCCGGCCCAGCGAGTGGCGGACGCGGCGGTGCAGCTGCTCGGCAAGAAGGTTCCGGCGCACGAGCTGCGCGCGGCCGTCGAGGAGGGATATCGATGCCTGAGCTGAAGCCTTGGAACGAGCTCGCCCTCGGCGGCGTCGTTGTCCGCGACGAGGCCGTGCAGCCCGAGACTGGGGGCTGGCGCACGGGACTGAAGCCGCGCGCCGACCTGAGCGCCTGCGTCAACTGCCTCCTCTGCTGGCTCTACTGTCCCGACTCGGCCGTACTGCTGGACGGCACGGCGTTCGTCGGCTTCGACGAGCGCTACTGCAAGGGCTGCGAGATCTGCGCCGAGATCTGCCCGGTGAACGCGATCGCGATGGTGCCCGATGTCGACTGAGTCGCTCCAACTCTTTACCGGCGGCGAGGCGGTGGCGCACGCGATGCGCCAAATCGAGCCTGACGTCGTGCCGGTCTACCCGATCACGCCCCAGACGCCGATCATTCAGAAGTTCGCCGCGTTCGTCGCGGACGGGCGGTCCGACACGGAGATCGTCAACGTCGAGTCGGAGCACTCCGCAATGTCGGCGGCGATCGGCGCCGCGCTCGCAGGAGCGCGGACGATCACGGCCACCTCGTCGCAGGGCCTGGCCTTGATGGCGGAAGTCGTGTACATCGCAGCCGCGATGCGCGCGCCGATCGTCGTCGCGCTCGGAAACCGTGCGCTCTCCGGCCCGATCAACATCCACGCCGACCACTCGGACTCGATGCTCGTGCGCGACTCGGGTGCGATCCAGCTCTTCGCCGAGAACGCGCAGGAGGCATACGACCTGATGCTGCTCGCGACGCGCCTCGCCGAGCACCCGGACGTGCTGTTGCCCGTGTTCGTCTGCCAGGACGGCTTCACGATCACGCACTCCGCCGAGCCGGTCGCGCTGCTCGACGACGACGCGGTGCGTGAGTTCATCGGCGACTACGTCATTCCCAATCCGCTGCTCGACGTGGCGCGGCCGACTTCGCAGGGAACGTTTGCGATGCCCGACTACTACTTCGAGCTGCGGCACCACCTCGACGTCGCGATGGAAGCGGCGCATGACGTGCTCCCGCAGCTCGCCGCCGAGCTCTCCGAGCTGACGGGCCGACCGTATCCGGCGCTCGAGGAGTACCAGCTCGCCGGCGCCGAGCGCGTCCTCGTCGTCTTGGGCTCGACCGCCGGGACGGCCAAGGACGTCGTCGACGCGCTGCGGGGAGAGGGCGAACAGGTCGGCATCGTGCGCATCCTGTCCTTCCGGCCGTTTCCGGCGAGGGACCTCCGCCGCGCGCTGTCGGCGACGTGGGAGGCCTTCGTACTCGACCGCGCGGCGGCCCCGGGGGCGGCGGCGCCCCTGTTCGCCGACGTCGCGGCGGCGCTGTACGGCTCGCGCACGGCGCTGCGCAGCCACGTCTACGGGCTCGGTGGCCGCGAGCTCGACCCTGTCGGCCTGCGGCGGGTCTTCGCCGGAGAGGCACCGGCGTACGCCGGCCTGAGGAGCGAACGATGTCCCGCCTGAAGACGCTCGTCCGCACCGAGAGCGTGCCGCCGCTGCGCGGCGGCCACTCCCTCTGCCAGGGCTGCGGGATCCCGATGGTGGTGCGCACCGTGCTCGGCTCGATCGAGACGCCCACGGTCGTGATCAGCGCGACCGGCTGCCTCGAGGTCGCGACGACGCGCTTCCCGACCACGGCCTGGAACGTGCCCTGGCTGCACGTCGCGTTCGAGAACTCCGCTGCCGTGGCGAGCGGCGTCGAGAGCGCGTACCGCGCGCTGCGCAAGCGCCACGCGATCGCCGAGGACCTGACCTTCGTCGTCTTCGCCGGGGACGGCGGCACCTACGACATCGGCCTGCAGGCCCTGTCCGGCGCGCTCGAGCGCGGCCACCGCTTCGTCTTCGTCTGCTACGACAACGAGGAGTACATGAACACCGGTGTGCAGCGTTCCGGCGCGACCCCGTTCGGCGCCGCGACGACGACGAGCCCGGTCGGGCTCGAGTCGCTAGGCAAAGCGCAGGAGCGCAAGGACATGACCGCGATCGCCGTCGCGCACCACATCCCCTACGTCGCTCAGGGCGCGAGCTCACACTGGGACGACCTCAGCCGCAAGGCGGCGAAGGCGGGACACGCCGAGGGTCCCGCATTCCTGAACGTCCTCACCGACTGCCCCGTCGGGTGGGGACACGAGCCGCGGATCTCGCCACACGTCATCGATGCCGCGGTGGAGAGCTGCTTCTGGCCGCTGTACGAGGTCGAGGACGGGCGCTACCGGCTGACATACCCGCCGAAGCAGCAGGTTCCGATCGAGCGCTGGCTGGCGCCGCAGAAGCGCTTCGCACACCTGCTGCGGCCGGAGAACTCTGAGGCGCTCGAGCAGGTGCAGCGGCGTGTCGACGAGGAGTGGGCGCGGCTGCTCGAGCTCTGCGCGTAGCGATCTTCACGGGCGGCACGATGCCGTCCGGAAGGATCACGATGTTCGCGGCTTGCCGACGCCCCGCACTCCCTGTCGACGCGGCGACGCGTGCGAGCAATCGCGGGTGCTTGGCGCCTGGAACTTCACGGCCCCCGGCGGCGGGGAACTACCGGGTCGCGCGGCCTACGGACGAAGAGGAGCGGGCTCGGCCGCGATCCTGCGTGCGATGTCGAGCGTCGAGAGGACGCCGACCGGGCGCTGTGTCGACGGGTCGACCACCGCGAGATGTGAGCTGCTCGTCTCGGCCATCCGCTGCGCCGCCCGCACGAGCGGCGTATCGCTGCCGACGGTGACGAGCGGCGTGACCGCGCTGTCAGCGGCCGTCCGCCTGTCGATGTCGCCGAGCGCGGCGGCCGCGAGGTCGAGGTCGGATACAAGCCCCCACAGCTCGGGTGTCTCGTCGTCTTCCGTGCCGTAGTCGAAGACGAAGACCCCGTGCACCCGGTGCGTGGCCATCAGCCGGGCGACGTCCCGAAGCGGCGTCTCGGGCGGGCAGCTGATCACGCCCGTGGTCATCTCGTCGCGGACGGTCGCCTCCCAAAAGGAGACGGCCTGACTCGCTGACTTCTTGGTCATGGGCATGCCCGGACTCTCGTGCCGGATCATCTGGCCGACATCGGCGCAAGCGCGGAGCGCCGACGCGGAGAACTACGGAGTCAGCGAGGTCGTGGGGAGCTCGTGCACGGTCGCCTTTCGGTTGTCAGGAGGCCTTCGCCGAACGCTCGGCCGGCACGCATGTCGCCGAGCGGATCACGAAATGGATGCCTTCGAGGCCTTCGAGCGAGAAGCCCTCGGCGGGACCTTCGGCCATGTCGAGCAGGAACTGCGGCCGGTTCCAGCGTTCGTCCTGGTCCTCGTCGATGTAGAACGCCGCACCGCCGACTTCGCCGAGCAGCCGGTCGTGCGGCCCGGTGGCGAGCTCGCTTGCGGGGAGGCAGATCGGGGAGCTGCCGTCACAGCAGCCCCCCGATTGCACGAGCATCAGTGGGCCGTACTTCGCCGTCAGCTGCTCGATCGCGCGAACAGCTTCAGGAGTCGCCGTCACCCGCTCCCCATCAGAACAGCCCCAGCGGTTGCGGGTCGTAGCTGACGAGCAGGCACTTGGTCTGCGTGTAGTGGTCGAGCATCATCTTGTGGTTCTCGCGCCCGACGCCCGAGACCTTGTAGCCGCCGAACGCCGCGTGGGCGGGGTAGAGGTGGTAGCAGTTCGTCCATACCCGGCCCGCCTTGATGCCGCGGCCCATGCGGAATGCCTTCGCCGTGTCGCGCGTCCAGACTCCGGCGCCGAGGCCGTAGAGCGTGTCGTTCGCGATCGCGAGCGCCTCCTCTTCGGTCTTGAACGTCGTCACAGCGAGCACCGGTCCGAAGATCTCCTCCTGGAAGATCCGCATGTCGTTCGTGCCCTTGAAGACGGTCGGCTCGAAGTAGTAGCCGCCTTCCAGCTTGCCGTCGAGGACGTTGCGGTGGCCGCCGATCAGCAGATCCGCGCCCTCGTCGAGCCCGATCTTGACGTAGTTCTCGATCTTCTCGAGCTGGGCGGTCGAGACCTGCGCGCCGAGCTGCGTCGAGAGGTCGAGCGGGTTGCCCTGACGGATCTTCGCGATCCGCTCCAGCGCCCGCCCCATGAACTCGTCGTAGATCGACTCCTCGATCAGCGCCCGCGACGGGCACGTGCACACCTCGCCCTTGTTGAACGCGTAGAGCACGAGCCCTTCGACCGCCTTGTCGAGGAACTCGTCGTCCTCGTCCATCACGTCGGCGAAGAAGATGTTCGGCGACTTGCCGCCGAGCTCCGTCGTCGACGGGATGATGTTCTGCGCCGCGTACTGCATGATCAGCCGGCCAGTCACGGTCTCGCCGGTGAACGCGATCTTCGCGATTCGCTTGGTCGTTGCAAGCGCCTTCCCGACGTCGGCACCGGGGCCGTTGACGACGTTGATCACGCCCGGCGGGACGACCTCCTCGAGCAGCTCCATGAGCTTGAGGATCGACCACGGCGTCGGGCTCGCGGGCTTGAGCACGACGCAGTTACCCGCCGCGACCGCGGGCGCCAGCTTCCACGCCGCCATCAGCAGCGGGAAGTTGAACGGAATGACCTGCCCGACGACGCCGAGCGGCTCGTGGAAGTGGTACGCGACCGTGTTCTTGTCGATCTCCGAGATCGAGCCGGTCTCGGCACGGATCGCACCTGCGAAGTAGCGGAAGTGGTCGGCGGCGAGCGGGATGTCCGCAGTGAGCGTTTCCCGCACGGGCTTGCGGTTCTCCCAGCTCTCCGCCACCGCCAGCGGCTCGAGATTCGCCTCGATCACGTCGGCGATCTTGTTCAGAACCTTCGCCCGCTCGGTCGTGGACGTCTCGCCCCACGCATCCTTGGCGGCGTGGGCGGCGTCGAGCGCGAGCGCGATGTCCTCTGCGGACGACAGCGGCACGTCCGTAAACGCTTCGCCGGTCACCGGTGTCACGTTCGCGGTGTAGCGGCCCTTCACCGGCGCGATCCAGTGGCCGCCGATGAAGTTCTCGTAACGACTCTTCAGCTCCACCGGACTGTCCGGACGGCCCGGAGCCGTGTACGTCGTCACCTTCTCGAGTGTTGCCATCACATCCTCCTTCAGGAGTGGGCAAGCCGCGCGGCTGCGCGGTCGAAGCGAGCGGCGCGCGGAAGAAGCCGCGGTACATCGGGTGATGCACGGACGAGGCTCAGTGAAAGGCCGCAGCCTGAGCTGCCCAGCGATACAGCGCGCTGCCGGGACGCATTACGTAGGTCGCGCTCTCGGCGACTCGAACGGCGAAGACCGGGCACGGTGCGGTGCCCAAGGCGATCGTCGCGCCTGTGCTGCGGCCGTCGCCGGCCACTCGCCGCCGATGCTGGCGGCAACGATCAGGATCGGGATCGCCGCGGTCAGCCAGAACGCGGTTGTCAGCCGATATCTCGGCCATCGGCGCCCTTGCGCGGCGGCAGCCGCAGCCGCTTCAAGGCCAGCGCGTTCACGGCGACCAGCACGCTCGAGCCGGACATCGAGATCGCCGCGATCTCCGGACGGAGCGTGAGCCCCCAGGGCTCGAAGACGCCGGCGGCGATCGGCAGGGCGAGCGAGTTGTAGCCGATCGCCCAGCCGAGGTTCTGGCGCATCTTCCTGACCGTGCCGCGCCCGATCGAGATCGCCGTCGCCACGTCGAGCGGGTCGGAGCGCATCAGGACGACGTCGGCCGTCTCGATCGCGACGTCCGTGCCGGCGCCGATCGCAACGCCGACGTCTGCTTGCGCCAGGGCCGGCGCATCGTTGACGCCGTCACCGACCATGGCCACCCTGCGCCCTTGCTGCTGCAGCTCGGCCACCTTGGCTGTCTTGTCGGCCGGCAGGACCTCCGCCAGCACCTCGTCGATGCCGAGCGCGGCGGCGATCCGCTCGGCGGTCTGGCGGTTGTCGCCGGTGAGCATCACCGGGCGGACGCCAAGCCCTTTCAGAGCTGCAATCGCCTCCGCCGCGGTCTCGCGCGGGGCATCGGCGATCGCGATCAGACCGGCCGGCAGCCCGTCGACGGCAGCGTGTACAACGGTGCGCCCGGCACCGGCCATCTCCTCGGCGCGAGTAGCGAGCCCATCGAGGGAGATGTTCTCGCGCTCGAGCAGGCGCCGGTTTCCCACCAGCACACGCCGCCCGGAGACCATGGCGACGGCGCCGTGGCCGGCGATGGCTTCGAACTGCTTGGCGCGTAGGCGCTCGACGCCGCGGTCGTCGGCGGCGTTGACGATCGCCTCGGCGAGCGGGTGCTCGCTCTCGCGCTCGACCGCCGCAACGAGCCGCAGCAGCTCGGCCTCGCCGAGACCGTCGGTGGTGATGTCGACCACCTCGGGCTCGCCGCGGGTCAGCGTCCCCGTCTTGTCAAGGACGACCGTGTCCAAGGAGGCCGCCTGCTCGAGCGCGATCGCGTTCTTGAACAGGATGCCGCGCCGAGCGCCGAGGCCGGTGCCGACCATGATCGCTGTCGGCGTCGCCAAGCCGAGCGCGTCCGGACAGGTGATGACGACGACGGTGATCGCGAACAGCAGCGCGTCGAGCGCGGGCCGATCGACGACGCCGAACCAGACGAAGAAGGTGCCGAGGCCGCCGATCAGGGCGACAAGCACGAGCCAGAAGGCGGCGCGGTCGGCAAGGCGCTGCGCGGGGGCCTTCGAGTTCTGCGCCTCCTGGACGAGCTTGACGATCTGGGCCAGGGCGGTGTCCGAGCCGACCGCGGTCGCCCGCGCCCGCAGAGTGCCTTGCTTGTTGATCGTCGCGCCGACGAGCTTGTCGCCGGGGTGCTTCGACACCGGCAGCGACTCGCCGGTGACCATGGACTCGTCGACCGAGCTCTCACCCTCGAGCACTTCAGCGTCGACCGGCACCTTCGCGCCGGGCCGGATCAGGAGCAGCTCGCCGACCTCCACCTCGGCCGTCGGCAGCTCGACCTCTTGCCCATCGCGGATGACGACTGCCTTGGGCGGGGCGAGGTCGAGGAGGGCACGGATCGCGTCGTTGGCGCCGCCGCGGGCGCGCATCTCGAACCAGTGGCCCAAGAGCACGAACGCGGCCAGGAAGGCGGCGGCCTCGTAGAAGACGTCGCCGGAGATGAAGAAGGTCGCGGCGACCGAGTAGACCCAGCCGGTGCCGATGGCGACCGCGACCAAGACCATCATGTCGAGCGTCTTCGCCTTCAGGGCGAAGAACGCGCCGCGGAAGAAGATCCAGGACGAGTAGAAGACCACCGGCAGGCTGAGGAAGAACTGCCACAGGTCGTCGCCCATTCCGAACGGCGTCGGCGGGGTCGACCCGAACAGACTGTCGCCGAGCGGCGACCAGAGCGCGATGAGGATCGCGAAGAGGACGGCAACGACGAAGCGGTTGCGCATGTCGCGCACCATCGCGGCCATCGACATGCCGGCGTGGCCGCCGTGCCCGTGGCCGTGCGCGTGTTCGGCACGCTCGGCGGCGGCGTGGTCGTGCACAGGTGCGTCTGCCCCTTCCTGCGCCAGCGGGTCGCACACGTGGCCGGGCACCGAGCGGCCGGCGCAGTGGTAGCCGCACTCCTCGACCCACTTGCGCAGCTCCTTGACCGACGTCGCCGCCGGGTCGTATTCGACCGTCGCCGTCTGTGCGACCGGGTTGGCCTCGACGGCGACGACGCCCGGCCGGGCGCCGAGCACCCGCTCGACAACCGCCTTCTCGGACGCGTAGTGCAGTCCGCCGACGTGGAGGACGGCCGACGCCCTGTCGCCGCTGCCGTGGCGCCGGTAGTCGCGCGCGCTCGTGTTCACCGGGTCTTGGCGAAGCGCTCCACCGCCGCGAGGAGCTCCTCGCTCTTCTGCGTCGCCGTCTGCCCGTCACCTGACGTGAGCGCGTCGTGAACGCAGTGCGTGACGTGGTCCTCGAGCACCTCCAGCCCGAGGCGTTCGAGCGCCGTCCTGACAGCGCCGATCTGGGTCAGGATGTCGATGCAGTAGCGGTCCTCGTCGACCATGCGCTCGATGCCGCGTACCTGTCCCTCGATGCGGTGCAGGCGCTTCCTGAGTGCGTCCTTATCGTAGCCGTGCTGCATCAAACGGTTCTCCCTTCGGCTGTGGTAGCCACGCAGCCTTCGTCCTGCCATCCCGTGTTCTCGGGGCTGATTATATACCCCCACTGGGTATAAACCTATCGTCGAGGGGATGCTCGTGCAAACGCCTGCGACAGAACGAGCGGCCCCAGCGGTTGCGACCATCTAGAGACCAGTAGCCGGTGTCGTTCATCGCTGGCCAGCGCCGGTCGGAGTTGGTTCCTCCTCGTCGACCTCGCGCTCCTCGATCAGGCGGCCGAGCTCGTCACGCTGGCGGCGAAGCTCGGCTGTCGACTGCGGTTCACGCGACGTGTGGCCGTGACCGTGGCCGCCGCGCATCATGAACACCATCATCAGCGGGCAGGCGAGTACGAGCACGACAACGAGCAGCTCTCTCATCTCAGCTCCTTTCGGTCGTCTACAGCGCACTGCAGTCGAGCGGCACCGGGCTCATGAGCCTGCGTTCGGCTTAGTCGGCGGCCGCTGTGCGAGGCGCACGGCGACGTAGACGACGGCGCCGAGGAGAACGACCCAGAAGCCCATCATGAAGGTCATCCAGACCCAGTCCCATCCGTCGATCCAGGCGTGCATCGGGATCTTCCTTTCTCCTTGACCTGAGATGAGCTTCCTCCTGTCTCGTGCGCGGGGCATCGGTCGAACGCCACATACCCGGTGGGGGTAACTACCGATCGCCACAGATACAGGTGGCGGCCGAGAGTCTGCGGGAAACCCCTAACGAGAAGGCGTAGTTCGTGCCGATACCCCAGTCCCCGGTCGGGAGCAGAGTGCGAGCGACCCAGCATGACCCAAGGAGGTGAGCTGGGATGCGCAACCTACTGATCGCTACCACCGGCTTCCTCGTCGGCGCAGCGCTGATGACGGCCGTCGCCGTCGCGCTGCCGCGGACGACGACGGCCACCGTCAAGCAGTCCTCGCCCCTGGCCGCGATGCCGATGGGCGGAGCGACCGGGATGATGGGATCGACAGCCTCAGCTCCGGCAAGCCGCAAGCTGACGATCCAGCACGTCCGGAAGGGCTGCCACGTCTGGTCGAACGGCAAGACGACGTCGCCCACGATGCGGCTGAGCTTGGGGCGGGGCGGTCGGCTCTCGATCCTCAACCAGGACGTCGACGCCCACCAGCTGCTGCAGCTCTCCGGCCCGACGAAGCTCCACCTCGGCGGTCCGATGATGATGAACCACGGCACGACGATCGCCTTCGCCAAGCGTGGCGTCTACCGCCTGAAGACGAAGACGGTGGAGATGCCCGGGATGGCGGAAGTCGAGACCATCGGCCCCGACAACACATTGCGGCTAGTCGTGACAGTCGCATGACGCGCACGAGGCGACTCCTCGTCGTGTTGGGTGCGGGAGCGGCCCTCACAAGTCAGGCGGCCGCTCCCGCTTCTACTCAGACACAAGCCTCCCGACCGACCCGTACCGTCTACATCGCCGAGCGCGTTCACTCGCTTCCGAGCAACGCCTTCGTCCGGACGCGCGACTGCCTTCGCCGTCCACGCGCATGCGTGAACGGGGCCGGCGGCCGCGAGCTGGTCTACCTCACGAAGGGCAAGCTGCCTGCGCGGGCGACCACCGCAGTGGTCCTCACCGACACCAACTGCGCAGCCGACCGCAACGGCATCTCACACTGCAACAACGTGTTGCGGCTCGCGTCGTCGCGGCGGATCACCGTCCGCCACGACCACAGCATGATGAACGACCCTTGCCTCGCTCCCGGGGAGCGGGTGCGAGTGCGTTTACTGCGCTGATCGGTCGGGCCGCGACGGCTTCCGCGGCACGTAACGCGCGTGGTGCAGCGTCGCCGCCCAGAGCAGCACGATGTCGGCGCAGGCGCTGAGCCGCCTGCGGAGTTCCCGGACTACAGAAGGGCGCGGGCGGCGCGGGCCGCGACGAGCTCTTCCCTCGCGCGGATCACGTGCACTGCGACCCGACCCGTCGAGATGTCGCGGTCGGGGCGCGCGCTCTCGTTCCGTGCAGCGTCGATCTCGACGCCGAGAAACGCGAGCCGCGCACAGATCTCCGCGCGCGTGCGCGCCGAGTTCTCGCCGATGCCGGCCGTGAACACGAGCGCGTCGAGCCCGCCACAGGCCGCCGCCATCGCGGCGACCGCGGCCGCAACCCGGTGCGCGAAGACGCCGAGCGCGAGCTCCGCGTCCGCACTCTCCGCCGCCTCGAGCTCGCGCATCCCGCCGCCGCCGAGCCCGGCGAGGCCGCTCTCGAAGTTGAGCGCGTGATCGAGTGCGTCGGCATCCAGTCCGCGCGATCGCAACAGGTAGAGGAGCGCGCCGGGGTCGATCGAGCCCGACCGGGTCGTCATCGGGACGCCTTCGAGCGGCGAGAACCCCATGGTCGTGTCGACCGAGCGTCCGTCCCGCACCGCGGTCACCGAGCAGCCGCCGCCGAGGTGGCAGACGACGAGCCGCGGTACCCCTACCCGCTCGGCCGCCCACTGCACCGACAGCCCGTGGAAGCCGTAGCGACGGACGCCCCACTCGCGCCACGCGCGCGGGATCGCGTAGGTCGCGGCGGCGGGCGGGATCGTCGCATGGAATCCCGTGTCGAAGACAGCGACGTGCGGCATCGCCGGGAGCACCGCGCGCGCCTGGTCGATCGTGTGAAGCGCCGGCGTGTTGTGGAGCGGCGCAAGCGTCTCCAGTGCGCGGATCTCGTCGTGGACGTCGTCGTCGATCACGACCGGCTCGCGGAAGCGCGACCCGCCGTGCACGACGCGATGCGCCACCGCGTCGACGTCCTGCTCGAGCGAGTCGACGGGTCGCGAATCGTCGCCCTCGACGACGTGCAGCTTGAGGCTCGTCGAGCCCGCGTTGACGACGAGGACCCTCAGTGGGGCCAGGTCCACTCGCGCACGTCGGGATCATCCTCGCCGTGCTCGCGGGTGTACGCGCGCAACCGTAGTCGCTCGTCGACCATCCGCTGCCGCAGCGCCGCGGCGTGCTCCCCGAGGCTCGGCACGCGGTCGATGACGTCGATCACCAGGTGGAAGCGGTCGAGGTCGTTGAGCATCACCATGTCGAACGGCGTCGTCGTCGTACCCTCCTCCTTGTAGCCGCGGACGTGCAGGTTGTCGTGATTCGTCCTGCGGTAGGTGAGGCGATGGATCAGCCACGGATAGCCGTGGTAGGCGAAGACGATCGGCTTGTCGGCGGTGAAGAGTGCGTCGAATTCCCGGTCCGGCAAACCGTGCGGATGCTCCGACTCCGGCTGGAGTCGCATCAGGTCGACGACGTTGACCACGCGGACGCGCAGATCGGGCAGGTGCTCGCGCAGCAGCGACGCGGCTGCGAGCGTCTCGAGCGTCGGGATGTCGCCGGCGCACGCGAGCACGACGTCCGGATTGCCCTCGTCGTTCGACGCCCAGTCCCAGATCCCGAGCCCGCGCGTGCAATGCAGGACCGCGTCCTCCATCGACAGGTAGTCCAGCGCCGGCTGCTTGCCGGCGACGATCACGTTCACGTAGTGCCGGCTGCGAAGGCAGTGGTCGGCGACGGAGAGGAGCGTGTTCGCGTCCGGCGGCAGGTAGACGCGGATGATCTCCGCCTTCTTGTTCACGACGTGGTCGATGAAGCCGGGGTCCTGGTGCGAGAAGCCGTTGTGGTCCTGGCGCCAGACGTGCGAGCTGAGCAGGTAGTTGAGCGAGGCGATCGGCCGCCGCCACGGGATCTCGCGCGTGACCTTCAGCCACTTCGCGTGCTGGTTGAACATCGAGTCGACGATGTGGATGAAGGCCTCGTAGCAGTTGAAGAGACCGTGCCGGCCCGTGAGCAGATAGCCCTCGAGCCAGCCCTGGCAGAGGTGCTCGCTGAGAACTTCGACGACACGCCCGTCGCGGCCGAGGCCCTCGTCGGTCGGCAGCAGCTCCGCCTCCCACTCGCGCGCGGTGACCGAGAAGACGTCGCCGAGGCGGTTCGAAGCGGTCTCGTCGGGGCCGAAGAGGCGGAAGTTCCGCGGGTTGCGTTCGATTACGTCGCGCAGGAAGCCGCCGAGCACACGCGTGGCTTCGGAGAAGGTCGTCGCCGGCTTCGACACCTCGACGGCGTACTCGCGGAAGTCGGGCAACACGAGGTCGCGCAGGAGCACGCCGCCGTTCGCGTGCGGGTTCGCGCTCATCCGCCGGTCGCCCGTCGGCGCCAGCTCCGCGAGCTCAGGCCGCAGCGCACCTCGCGCGTCGAAGAGCTCCTCAGGCCCGTAGCTGCGCAGCCACTCCTCGAGTGCGCGCAGCCGATCGTCGTGGCCGCGGACGTCGACGAGCGGCACCTGGTGCGCACGCCATGTGTTCTCGATCGGCAGGCCCTGCCATTCCTTCGGCCCCGTCCAGCCCTTCGGCGTGCGGAGGATCAGCATCGGCCAGCGCGGACGCTCGTCGGAGTCGGAGGCCTTGATCCGGGCGATCCCGTCCAGCGCGTCATCGAGGGCCGCTGCGAAGCGGCGATGAACGTCGGCTGAGGGTTCATCGTCGAAGCCGCCGCTGACGAGCACGGGCTCGTAGCCGTAGCCGCGGAAGAGATCGAGCAGCTCGTGCTCGGGGATCCGCGCCAGCACCGTCGGGTTGGCGATCTTGTAGCCGTTCAGATGGAGGATCGGCAGCACGACGCCGTCGCTGCGACGGCTGAGGAACTTGTTCGAGTGCCAGCTCCCGGCGAGCGGGCCCGTCTCCGCCTCTCCGTCGCCGACGACGCAGGCGACGAGCAGGTCGGGGTTGTCGAACGCGGCGCCGAATGCGTGCGCGAGCGCATACCCGAGCTCGCCGCCTTCGTGGATCGAGCCCGGCGTCTCGGGCGCAGCGTGGCTCGGGATCCCGCCCGGGAATGAGAATTGCCGGAACAGCTCCCGCAGCCCCTCCTCGGTCGAAGGAACGTGCGAGTACAGCTCGCTGTAGGTGCCTTCGAGGTACGCCTGCGCGACCACCGCCGGGCCGCCGTGGCCTGGGCCGGTGATGTAGATCGCGTCGAGCCCGCGCTGCCGGATCGCCCGGTTCAGGTGGACGTAGATCAGGTTGAGCCCCGGCACGGTGCCGAAGTGCCCGAGCAGGCGCGGCTTGATGTGCTCGTGCCGGAGCGGCTCGCGCAGCAGCGGGTTCTCGAGCAGGTAGATCTGCCCGACGGAGAGGTAGTTCGCTGCACGCCAGTAGGCGTCGAGGAGCTGAACCTCCTTGTCCGAGAGCGCGCCGGTGGTTGCAGTACCCGGGGTCGCCATGAGGCCAGGCTAACGGCGCACCCGTTACACGTGCGCCGGCACCTCCGCGGCGACGAGCTGCGCGAGCTCGACCAGGCGGTTCGCGTAGCCCCATTCGTTGTCGTACCAGGCAACGACCTTCGCCAGCGTGCCGTCCGCGACGCTCGTCAGCGGCGCGTCGAAGATCGCCGAATACGGCGACTTGACGATGTCGGTCGAGACGAGCGGCTCCTCGCTGTAGGCGAGGATCCCGGTCAGCCGGTCCGCGTCGGACGACTCACGGAAGATGTCGTTGAGCTCCTCGGCGGAGGTCTCGCGCTCGGTCTCCACGGTCAGGTCGACGATCGAGCCGGTCGGGATCGGCACACGCACCGCGAAGCCGTTCAGCTTCCCCGCGAGCTCGGGGATCACGAGTCCGATTGCCTTCGCCGCGCCGGTCGAGGTCGGGACGAGGTTGACGGCAGCAGCCCGCGCGCGGCGCAGATCCTGTGTGGCAGGTCGATCAGCCGCTGGTCGGCCGTGTAGGCGTGGATTGTCGTCATCAACCCGTGCCGGATGCCGACCGTCTGGTGCAGGACCTTCGCAACCGGCGCGAGGCAGTTCGTCGTGCACGAGGCGTTCGAGATCACGTCGTGCGCCGCGACGTCGTACGTCTCGAAGTTGACGCCGAGGACGACGGTCGCGTCCGGCTCCTTCGCCGGAGCCGACACGATCACCTTCCGCGCACCGGCCTCCAGGTGCTTCGCCGCGTCTTCGCGCGAGCGGAAGCGTCCGGTGGACTCGATCACCACGTCCGCGCCGAGCTCGTCCCACGGCAGACCTGCGGGATCGGTCTCTGCGTACACGGGGATCTCGGTGCCGTCGACGCGGATGAAGCCCTCGCCGGCCTCGACGGACGCAGGGAACGGCCCGTACACCGAGTCATGCTTCAACGGGTGCGCGAGCATTTCCACGTCCGCAACGTCGTTGAGGCCGGCCCACTCGATCTCGGCACGGCGCTCGAACGCCGCACGGAATGCGCAGCGGCCGACCCGACCGAAACCGTTGATTGCAACTCGCGTAGACATGCTTGACCTCCCTGGATTTGCCGACGCGTCCATCCTCGACCGCGCACGTCGTTCCGGCATCGCGGGAGGCTCCGACCGTGGTTGCGGCAAAGCCCCACACCACGGCCGGCTCCCCTCAGTCGTGCGGCGGCAGGAAGACGTCGGTCTCGTAGCTGTGCAGGACGGCGGAGACGTGCAATCCGATGTGCGCGATCGGCGCCCCGATCGGGTTGAGCGTCACGAGGGTCGGAACGCTCCAGACCACGTCGCCGGCGACGGGCGAGCGCACCTTCGCCGAGCGAAAGTCGCTGTAGCCCAGGTGATACGCCGCAGTCATCGCGAGCGAGGCGACGAGCGCTGCGAGACCGACCAACACTCGGCCCGCGACATGCGTCCGGAGCGTGCTTCCGGAGAACGCGGCGAAGACGGCGAGGATCGGGAATGCCGAGAGCAGCAACCCGTCCGTGGCGCCGTAGACGACGCCGCGCCAGAGAACTACGCCGACCAGAGTGATCCCGCCTGGTCTCTTCGTCGCGTCCTCCACGCCGACGACCATCGCCGCGAGGACAAGCGCGAAGATCAGGCTCAGCCCTGCCGCGAGGACGAATCGCCGCCTCAGCATCTCGCTCAGTGGTTGACCAGTTGCGCGAGCCCACAGGACGAAGAACCCAGTGACTAACGCTGCATAGATGCCGTAGTAGAGGTCACGCGGAACGTCAAGCTGATCGGCGAGGACGAAGGGCACGATGAAGCCGAATCCGCGTCCACCGACGAGCCAGCGGAGCTGCTGCACCGCGCCGGCGCCAGCGCCGCCTCCGTCGCACCACTCGGAGACCCCTCGGCCGCAATCGCCCGCGCGCGGGGGCTCCGCCGTTCCGACTTCCAGGCGGTGTCGTCGATGTCGCTGCTGCCGGTTGACGCGCGTCAAGCCGGCGAGCATCCGCACGACTACGAGATGTATCTCGTGCGCGGCCTCGACGCGTCATACCTGCGACACACGACCTACGCCTTTGCCTCGACTGCCCGCGGCTTCTCGAATCCGTGGCGTGCGATGGCCCGGCACCCGAGCGCGGGATACGCGGTGCTCGATCCGCTCGTCGTCCCGCGGCGCGAGAACTGGTCCGCCGGACAGGTGCCGCCCGACTTCCAGGTCACGGGCTTCTACCTCGAGGACCCGCAGTTCGACGCGTTCCCCCTGCTCATCCGCGATCCGCAAACGGGAACGGTGCTGCGGCTGACGGTGATCGGCGTGTTGAAGGACTTTGCGGCGGCCGAGATGTTCGGCATCTCGACCTCGCAGCCGGCGCTGGTCAAGGCGTTCGGCGGGCGCGTCGAGCCTACGCAGTACTACTTCGACCTCCAGCCCGGAGTCGACGCGCCGCAGACGGCGCGCGCGCTCGAGTCGGCGTTCCTCGCCAACGGCCTCGAGGCGGATTCGCTCGAGAAGGTGCTGGACGACCTCATGGCGGCGAACTGGACGTTCAACCGGCTGATCCAGGGCTTCATGGCACTCGGCCTGATCGTCGGCGTCGCGGCGCTCGGCGTGATCAGCGCCCGCGCGGTCGTCGAGCGGAGGCAGCAGATCGGCATCCTGCGGGCGATCGGGTTTCAGAAGCGCTCGATCCAGCTCAGCTTCCTGCTCGAGTCGTCGTTCGTCGCGCTGACGGCGATCGTCGTCGGGACGTTGCTGGGCCTCGTGATCGCGCGGAACGTCGTCGCAGACGCCGGCTCGACCACGATGTACTCGGGGGTGCATCTCGTCGTGCCGTGGATCGATCTGACCGCAGTCTTCGTCAGCGTCTACGTCATCGCCCTGCTCACGACGCTCGCGCCGGCGCTACGCGCTTCGCGCATCTACCCGGCCGAGGCCTTGCGCTACGAGTGAGGAGATCGTCATGCAAACGAGATACGGAGTCGTCTGGCGCAGCGGAGGCCATCCACTCGGCAGTGGCAAGCTCGAGTTCCTGCCGCGGAACCTGAGGCTTGTCGGCCTGAGCGGTCGCGTGCCGTCCACGTGCGAGGTCGCCTACGACGAAATCGCCGTCGTCAGAAGAGGATGTCCGGACGAGATCGGCCTGAACGCCGAACCGGGTCTCGTGCTGGAGCTCCGCTCCGGCGACGAGCTCAGGATCGCGAGCGCGGCCGAACGGAGCGTGATCGCGGAGATCGCGGAGATCGCGGAGATCGCGGAGATCGCGGAGAGTCTGGCGGATGTGCGGTCGAGCACGCAGAGAACGCACGTCGCGGTCGTGCTGCCGCTGGCCGAGGGTTCCGAGAAGGAAGCACGGGCGCTGCTCGAGGCAGGCCCGCCCTTCGATCCTTCGACGTCCGGACTCGACGCGCATCAGGTCTATCTCACGCAGTCGGAAGTCGTCATCGTCTTCGAGACGGGCAAAGGCTCCGATTCGATCGACGAGCTCCTGCTCGATCCGGATCTGTGGATGAGCGCAGCGGCTTGGCGTCCGCACCTCGCCGGCCCACCGCGGCTGGCGGAAACGGTCTACTCATGGCGAGGCGACATCGCCTACGGACGCACTGACATGCCGCCCCGGGTGGTCGAGGCGGGCGCAGCCGGCTTCGACTTCTGACGTGCCGCGAGCCCCCGTGTGAACCTTGTGGGTAACCGTTGCGGCGCTCGTGACTGCGCTGGCCACCGGCCTGGGCGCGTTGCCGTTTCTCGTCATGCGGCGTCCGGGAACGCACACAGTCGGAATTGCGAACGCCGTCGCGGCCGGGTTCATGCTCTCTGCTACCGGCGCGCTCGCGCTCGAAGGTTTGTCGAAGGGATGGCCGCGCGCGCTTGTGGGTGCGAGGCCGGCGCGCTGAGGGTGATGCTCGCCCATCACGCGATCCCGCGCAAAGAGAACTTGATTGTGGGCGCGTTGCGGGGAGCCGACGCACGAAAGGCCGTCCTGATCGTCGCGGTGATGACGGTGCACTCATTCAGCGAGGTGTCGGCTTGGGCGTGTCGTACGCCGGAGGAGACGACCTGGGCGTGTTCATCACCGCCGCGATCGCCGTCCACAACATCCCCGAGGGCCTCGCGATCTCCCTCGTGCTCGTGCCGCGCGGCGCTACTGTCCTTGCCGCAGCCGGCTGGAGCGTGTTCTCCTCGCTGCCGCAGCCCGTCATGGCCGCACCGGCATTCGCGTTCGTCGAATCGTTCTCGCGTTTCCTCCCGATCGGGCTCGGCTTCGCCTCCGGCGCAATGGCTTGGCTGGTTCTCGCGGAGCTGATTCCCGACGCGCGCCGTGAGCCCGAAAAGCGCTCTGGGGCTGGCTAGGCGCCTCCGTCGCGGCGATGACCGCGCTTCAGCTCGGGTTCCTCGCGCGCTGACCGTTCACCAAGTCTTCGCCGTCTGCTCTTCGCGAGCCGGCGCGATCCTCACCCGCGCGTCGACCGCGACGCAGCCGGTGGGCCCTGCGAGGACGGGATTGAGATCGAGCTCGGCGACCTCGGGCAGGTCCTCCCCTAGCAGCGCGAGGCGCTGAACCAGATCCTCGAGGGCGCCCCGGTCCGCCGCGGGCGCGCCGCGAAAGCCTGCGGTCAATCGGCCCGCCTTCCCCTGTGTCACGAGCTCGCTCGCGTCGACGTCCGTGATCGGCGCGATCCGGAAGTCGACCCCGCCGATCAGCTCGGCGTAGACGCCGCCTGGACCAAAGCCTACGAGCGGGCCGAACACCGGGTCCTGCACGACACCGGCCAGCAGCTCGACCCCGCCTCGAAGGAACGGCTGAACTACCATCGGCGTCCCGATCCGCTCGCACGCCGTGCGCACGGCCGTCTCGTCGCGGAGGTCGAGCGCGACCCCCCCGGTTTCGGTCTTGTGCGCTCCCGCGGCCGCCGACTTGACGACGACCGGAAACCCGAAGCTCTTCGCCGCCTCCACCGCGTCGTCCGCGATCGCCGCGAGTGTCTCGTCGACGAGCGGAATGCCGTAGGCGGAGAGAAGCCGGCGCGCCGAGGCCGGATCGAGCCACGCCTCGGCGGCCGATTCCACCACCGAGCGCGCCGTCGCCCTGTCGACGTCTCTGATTTCGCGCGCGACGCCTGCCGGTCGGCGCAGCCACTCCGCGCGGTCCGCCGCGCGTCCGAGCGCGCGGGCCGCGGACTCCGGATATTCGAAACGGACGAGGTGCTCCGAGCCCGCTGAGGCACCGAGCAGCGCGGCCAGAACAGGCTTGTCGGAACCACAATCGGCGAGCGCACCGTCGAGCGCGTGCGCGACCTCGTCGCCACCCGCAGTCACCGGGGGGACGAAGAGGACGATGAGTGCGTCGAAACCCGCATCGCCGAGCAGGAGCGGTACGACCTGCGCGTAATGCGCCGCGGTTGCCGAGCCGAGCATGTCGACCGGGTTGGCGACGCTCGCCTCGGCCGGCAGGAGCTCGCGCAGCGCCGCCTCCGTCTTCGGCGACGGCGGGGGAAGCTCGAGCCCGCTCGCCTCGCATGCGTCCGCGCAGAGGATGCCCAGGCCGCCTGCATTCGTGAGCACACCGACCCGACGACCGTGCGGCAGTGGCTGCGTTGCAAGCAGCGCCGCCACGTTGAGAAGCTCCTCGAGCGTCTCCGCCCGCAGCACTCCGGCCTGACGAAACAGCGCATCGACGGCGGCATCCGACCCCGCCAGCGCAGCGGTGTGCGAACTCGCGGCACGCGCGCCCGAACCCGTCGTCCCGCTCTTCAGTGCGAGGATCGGCTTCGCGCGGGTGACGCGCCGAGCGACACGCGCGAACTTGCGCGGATTGCCGAACGACTCGAGATAGAGCAGGACGAGATCCGTGCGGTCGTCGGTCTCCCACCATTCCAGGAGGTCGTTCGACGAAACGTCCGCCTTGTTGCCGATCGAGACGAAGGCCGAGAGCCCGAGTCCGCGAGTCGCAGCGGCCTCGAGCATCGCGAGGCCGAGCGCGCCGCTCTGGGACGAGAAGCCGATGTTCCCGGTCGGAACCGGCCTGGCGGCAAACGTCGCGTTCAGGCCCACGGCGGCAGACGCGATCCCGAGACAATTGGGGCCGAGCAGCCGCGCTCCGTGTGCTCGCACAAGCGCGAGCAATTTCTCTTGCCGAGCGCGCCCCTCCGCTCCTAGCTCCGCGAAGCCGGCTGAGATCACACACAGCGCATGAACGCCGGCGGCGAGCGCATTCTTCGCCGCTTCGAGCACGTGCTCTCCCGGAACGCAGATCACCGCCAGGTCGACCCGGTCCGGAATCGCCGCGATCTCCGGGTGCCCCTTAACACCCGCAACCGGCTCACCTCTTCTATTGACCGGATATGCAGCGCCGCGAAACTCGCCCTTGAGGACGTTCCGGAAAAGCTCGCCGCCAATCGTTCGACGTCGTGGCGATGCGCCGATCACGGCGATCGCCCGCGGCTCGAAGAACGGCCGCAGGGATTCGACGACTGCCGTATGGTCGCGAAGATCTACGCGCTCGACGTACGCGGCCGTCGGCGCGATCGGGAACGTGACCTCGACGACCCCCTCGGCCCGCGCACGATCGATCTCGAAGCCGGCGTCCGCAAAGACGGACAGCATCGGGGCGTTGCCCGGCAGGACCTCCGCGATGAAGCGCTCGATCCCAGCCGGGCCGGCGCTGGCAGCGAGCTGCTCGAGGAGGCGCGTCCCGAGACCGTGGCCCTGCAGCTCGTCCGCCACCGCGAATGCAACCTCCGCGGCTCGCGGGTCGCGGAGTCGCGTCCAGCTGGCGAGCGCGACGACGCGCTCCTCCTCCGGCTCGCCCAATGTTCCGATCAGCGCGCCGTTCGCGTCCCAATCGGGGTCGACGAAACGGTTCAGGTGACGCTCTTCCACGGAGACCGCGCCGTGGAAGCGCATGTAGCGGCTCTCGGGCGAGAGCGCTGCGAAGAACGTCACGAGCGCCTGGACGTCGGCGCGCTGCGGCGGGCGCAGACGCAATGTCCGTCCGTCCCTGAGGATGACGTCGACGGATGACCGCCCGCTGCGTGGTGTGAGCGCGAGTCCGCTCATTGGCCGAAGTCTCGTGCAAAACCGCGGGCAGCGGCTCCGTAGTTCTCCGTACCCGATCTGCAGCGCGCCCCCGATTCCATCGACGCCGCGATGGCGGACGCTCCAGTCAACACAACGGCTCAGAGGAGGAAAGAGTCATGAAGAAGTTCGTCGAATATGGCGGGATCGTTGCGGGACTGCTCCTGGTTGCGTTCGGCATCGGCGCGCTCGCGCTCGGCGTTGCAGGCCGGCACGAGGTTCGCCAGGACATCAAGCGCGAGGCCATCGTCGGCTCGCCCGACATGACGCCGGCGGCGATCAAGGCCGAGGCTGCGAAGGCCGGCCTGACGAACATCGACGTTCCGTCCAGCAGCGTCGCGGGCAAGGCGATCACGACCGGCGCAGAGGCGAAGCTCTTCGCGCAGTACATGCGGATCCATACGCTCGAGGCGACGGGTGGCTACACCTATAGCCAGATGGGCCGCTTCCAGGCGAAGGACGGCACGCCCAAGTCCGAGCTCGCAGTCGGCGGCGGTACCGACAACGACAAGTGGGCCGCGGTCGATCCGACGACGAAGCAGCCGGTCGCGAACGGCGCCCGCAACATCTGGGTGACCGAGACCGCGCTGACGACGGCGCTCAACACCTCCTTCTTCGCGGAGCGGGTGGCGCTGTTCAGCATGGTGATCGGAATCGCGCTGCTGCTGGCCGGCATCGGGTTCCTGGTGCTGGCTTGGGTCGGCGCGCTGCAGAAGCGTGAAGCGACCGAGCCCGCGCAGAGCATCCGGCCTGTTCACGCGTAAACGTTCCTCCGCGAGCCGGAGGTACGACGCAGCCCGCCCGCAAGGGCGGGCTGCTCTTCTTGTCTGGGACCGACTACGCAGGTCTCCGCATCGAAGGACAGGGTTCTCGCCGACTCGGCAGCGGCCAACGGCACTCCCAGTGAGCTCTGCCACGGGGTACCGCGCCGAGCGGGCGCTGCAATTCGCCCGCTTTCGCTGGCCCACGTCGCGGGTTTCCCGCAGCCGGCTTCCGTGGGCGGCCCGATGTCCGATCGTCGTCGCGGACGGATGCTGCAGGTATGCCGAAGCGAACCTACGCAGCCCTCTGGAGCGACGACGGCGAACGGCCGCTTGCCGGCACCGTCGCGCTGAGCCGCACCGGGCTGCGCTTCGAGGGCTCCGCGTCGGGCAGGCAGGCGCTGAGACGGATCTCGTACGAGACCATTCAGGGGCTGCACCTGGGGCGCAGCGGCGCCGAGCGGCTCGGCGGCCGGCCGGTGCTCGTCCTGCACCTCGGTGATGCACGGCCGCACCTGCGGATCGCGGCACCGGAGCCCGGCGCGCTGCACGAGCTGACCGAGGCAATCGTCGAGCTCACGAATACGAAAGGAGAGACACCATGAAGAGGATCGTCATCGCAACCGACGGCTCGCCCGACGCAACAAGGGCGATCGAGGAAGGGCTCGAGCTCGCGCGCGAGCTCGATGCCGACGTGACGTTCGTCTCCGTGCGCACACCGCCGAACGCGGTCTGGGGTGCGCCCGTATACCAGGCGGAGCTGGAGACGCACACGCAGATCGCGCGCGAGGCAGTGCAGAACGCGATCGCGCTCGCCGAGGAGGCCGGCATCCACGCCGACTACGAGATTCTCGACGGACCACCGGCGCAGGCGATCACCGCCGTCGCGGACACGCACGACGCGGACTTCATCGTCGTCGGCTCGCGCGGACGCGGCGCCGTGAAGGGCGCCCTCTTCGGGAGCGTGTCGAAGGCGCTGGTCACGCACTCGCATCGTCCGGTACTGGTCGTCACAGAGCCCATGCACGAGCCGACTGCCGTATGAGGGGCGGGAGCGGTGGATCGACCCTCGACCACGCCTGAATATGTCGTTCCATCTGCTGGGGACCGATGGCTAGGCGCCGATCGCGCTCCGTAGGTCCTCACAGGCCCGCTCACAACGCCGGCACTCCTCGGCGCCGAGGCGGCAATGCTCGTGATGGTCGGCGTGCCGCTCGCACCCAAGACGCGGCAGGCCTGCATGCAGGCGTCTACGGTGGAACACGCTCATGAAGGCCACGGTATTCGACGCCTGATTCGCTCAGTCGCGCTGCAGGTAGCGCGACGGCGCACTGCCTTACAGGCTGTGCAATCGGCGAGGTGCTCGGCATGGTCCTTGCGACGGCGTTTGGCTGGGGCAACGCCGCTTCGATCGCGCTGGCGATCCCCTGGCCTTTTTCTTCGGATACTCGTTGACACTCGGGCCTGTCCGTCGGGCAGGCGTACCGGTGCGCCGCGCTCTGCCGCTCGCGTTCTCATCCGACACGGCTTTCATCCTCGTCGTGCCCGGTGCGATCGCGGCCGGCCTGAGCGCGCGGACGAATTGATGGAGACCGTCGGCAGGATGCTCTCACGCTGAGTCGACGCCGACGATGAGTCAGCGATCGGTCCGCGCGCGCGACTCGAGCTCCTCGAGCTGCTCGGCCAGGTCCGCGGCAACCTCCTGCCGCTCTTCCGCCTCGACGGACGCCTTCTCGGCGAGCTCCCGCGCCTGGCGTGCGTCGTTCGCCGCCCTGACGGCCTCGCGTTGCGCCTGCTGCAAACGCGCGCGGAGCTCGCGCAACTCTCGTTGCAGCCGGGAGCGTTCCTCACGTTTGGGACCCGGTGCCGTTCGGGCGGCCGGCCGAGGCGTGAACGGAACGGCCGACAGGGAGCCGAACCCCGTCGGCTCGATCTCCTTGGTCAGGCGGCCGCGTTCGAGAAGCTCCCGGGCGTCGTCATCCGTCGACGCGGCGCGCAGCGTCTCCGAGACGCGCTTCAGGACCTGGTCGCTCGGCGGGTGCCCGGCCTCCCGCAGAATGGTGCGGGCTCGGTTGCCCAAGGTCCGCACGAGCTCACGCTCGGCGGCAGTTGCCTTGCGGAACTCCTCGCCTGCGCGCTCCGCGAGTGCGCGTTCGTGCATCTTGCGCATGTTCGCGCCGGCGTCGAGCAGCCGCTTGACGTCTCGCTTGTCGGTGCGCGAGAGCTGATTCACCGCCCAGGCGGCAACGCTCGGCTTCGACAGGCGCCGCACCTCCTCGGCCTGCTCCTTCTCGCCCGCTGCGCGCAGACGCTTGACGAGCTCGTTGCGCGCCGGCGTGAACTCGCCCAGCGGGAGCCCGAACAACTCGTCGAGCTCCCGCTCGAGATCAGGTACCGCCGCGAGCTTGCGCGCTCGAGCCACGGCGGCGTCAGGCGGCCGTCTTCTTCTTGGTTCGGCGGCTCGTCGTGCTGCGGCGACTCGTCGTCGCGCCCGTCGACCGTCTCCGGGTCGACCTCGACCGCCCGGTCTTCGTGCGCTCCACGCTTTGCCGCAGCGCCTCCATCAGGTCGATCGGCTCCTCAGGCTCTTCGACCTCGGCAGCCTCGTGCACCTCCTTGCCCTTCCGCTTCGCGTTGATGACCGCGCGCAGCTCCCGCGTGTACGTGTCCTTGTACTGCGTTGGGTCCCACTCGCCGGCGAAGTTCTCGATCAGCGCCCGCGCCATGTCCAGCTCGCGCTTCTCGACACGCGCCTTCTTCGGCTTGATCCCGGTGAGAGGACGAATCTCGTCGGCGAAATACAGCTGCTCGAGGGTCAACGCCCCCTCTCGGACACGGAGGCAGCCGAGATACTGCTTGTCGCGCATCACGAACTTCGCGATCCCGGCCAGCTCCGACCCCTCCATCGCGCGGACGAGCAGCGAGTACACCTTCTCCGCGCCTTTGTCCGGACCGACGTGATACGTCTTGGCGAAGAAGATCGGGTCGATGTCGGCGTAGGGCACGAAGTCGGAGATCTCGATCGTCCTCACGCCCGGCACCTTGGCGGCGTCGAAGTCCTCGTCCTCCATGTAGACGTACTCGCCCTTCGCGAACTCGAACGCCTTGACGATCTCGTCGTCCGGGACCGGCTTGTCCTCCTTCTTGCAGATCTTCTCGTAGCCGATCGGCGAGTCGTCCTTGCGGTGGACGAAGTGGAAGTGCAGCTGGTGCTCTTGGATCGCGCTGTAGATCCGGACCGGGGCGTTCACGAGCCCGAACGTGATCGAACCGGACCAGATCGCGCGTGGCTTCGCGGCCATCGCTCAACTCCGTCCGGGATACGGGAGTGGATCAGTCATCGCAAATCCTCCTCAGTTCGACACGGCCAGGAGGCCGAAGACCGGAGTTCCCCGCCACAGAAGGATGAAAACGACTCAGTCGGTCACCGGTTGGGGTTGGACGGGATGGACGTCGTAGCCTGCGTCGGAGTAGTGGGCGACTCCGCCCATCACGGTGACGGCGAGCGTCGGTTCGCCCGTGTCGTTGGCGAACCCGTGCCACTCGCCCCTGGGGATGAAGACGAGGTCGCCGACGCTCAGCGGTACCGGGTCACCTTCGGTCAGGTGAAGGCCCGAGCCTTGGAGGACGAAGAAGTACTCCTCGGCATTCGCGTGTCGGTGAAGCTCGTGAGAGCGGTTGGGCGGGAACTCGGTGACGTTGAAGACGGTCGTCTCCGTCGAGCCGTGGTCGCGATCGGCGAGCCAGTGAACGTGCATGTCCTCCCAGCCGGGCCGCTCCGGGATCGTCGGGTCGAACGGAGTCTCGCGGCGCGACGTCTTGTACATGGCGAGTCCTTTCGAGCGTGCGTGGGTACATCTGTTCATAACGAAGCTGCGGGGTCGAGTTGTTCCGCGAGGAAGCTCCCGGCGATGAATTTCGGTTCGTGATCGGGTCTCATGTAGAAGACCCCGCGATGGGAGGGAGGCAAACGCGATGACGCGATCCGCGACGCTTCGCCGCACGCAGCCGCGGCCCGGCCAGATTCGGGTCGCGCTGGTCGCGTTCCTGGTCCTGGTCGCCGCCCTCGCTTGGGTGCTGACGGGCGATCGCATGGACGGGATGGACACCGGGCCTGGGACCGACCTCGGCACGCCTGGGTGGTTCATCGTCAGCTGGGTGGTGATGGTGGCGGCGATGATGCTGCCTTCGGTTGCGCCGAGGGTGGTCGAATTCGCGCGCATTCGGAGCCGAGAGCAGAGGGGTGCGACCGCCGCCTTCGTCGTCGGCTACCTGGTTTCATGGTGCGGCGCCGGACTGCTCGCCTACATGGTCGTGGAGGGCGTGCGCGGGCTCGACCTTCGCTTCCTCGCCTGGAACAACGCGGGGCCATACGTCGCGGGCGGGGTGATCCTCGGCGCGGCCCTCTATCAGCTGACGGCGCTCAAGGGAATGTGTCTGCGCCACTGCCGCAGCCCGCTGATGCTCCTCGACGACCGGCGTCCCGGCGCTCTGAGGATGGGGATCGAGCACGGTCTCTACTGCATCGGGTGCTGCTGGGCGTTGATGGCGGCGCTGTTCGCACTCGGGGTGATGAGCATCGGCTGGATGGCGTTCGTCGCCGCGCTGATCGCGACCGAGAAGCTGCTGCCCTGGAGGACGGTCGCCAACCGCGGCATCGCCGTCGGCCTGGCGGCGCTCGGGATTGCGGTCGCCTTTGCGCCCGAGCACGTGCCCGGCCTCACGATCCCCGGCTCGGGCGAGATGGCGCAGCAGTTCAAGGATGGGTTCAGCGTGTGATCGTGAACGACTGCATTCCCAACATCGGCCCGTAGCGCACCTCGGCGCGTGCGCCGAGGCCGGGCCAGACGTACCAGCGATACGTTCCGGGAGTCAGCGCGTAGCGTCGGCCTTTGTACGTCCAGCGCATGCGGAGGGGAAGCCGGGTCTTGATCGGCCAAGAGCTCAGGAGCTTCCTGTCGCCGCGCCACAATTGGACGTTGTAGTAGGTCGCCTCGACGATTCCACGCCAGGTGAGAAGCGGAGGTGCCTTCAGCTGGGCGCCCTCCTTCGGCGTGAGGAGCAGCGATGCCTTTGGGGCCGCTACGACCGCCACGCCGGCGGCACGGTTACCCGCTTTGTCGATCGCCACCAAGACGTACCGATACACGACGTCGTTTTGGACGCCTTTGTCGACCACTCGCTGCGCGGTGGCACCGAAGACCTGCGTCTCGGTGCTGCCGGGGGCCGTTCCCGAACGGAAGACGTCGACGTGGTCGAAGTCAGTGTCGACCGGCGGCCTCCACGTCAGGGTGACCGACGCGTCGCCCGCGGTCACCGCGACGTCGCGAACATCTCCCGGCGGCGTCCGGTCGACGGCCGCGGGGGGATCGTTTCGACCGGTGGCGTTGACGACGATCGTGATCGAGGTGGAGGCGCTGATCGCATTCCCCGAGGCGTCCTTGGCCGTGAACTTGATGGCGGTCGTCCCGATCGGGAAGGTCACCGGTGCGTCGCTCGTCACGGTCGGCTGCGGGTCGACGATGTCGGCCGCGCGAGCTCCGCTGAGGAAGGCGCTGATCGCCGGATTCGTGGCGGGGACCGCCGAGTCCGCGGCGACGTTGAAACGTAGCGGCGCAGGAACGCTGAGCCGAGGCGGCGTCGAATCGATGACGCGAACCAGGAATGAGCCCTGAGTGGTGACGCCGAAGCGGTTCGTGGCCTGACATGTCACAGTGGTCGACCCGAGGCCGAAGATCGAGCCGCTCTGTGGCCGGCAAGCGATCGCTTGAGGCAGAACGGGCTCGCCGGCGTCGTCGGCGGTCACGTTGTACATGGCCACCGATCCTTCCGGGCCGGTCGCCTCGAGTAGTTGGTTGGGCGCCAGATGGAGCGTCGGGGCCGCCGTCCTCACCTTCCATGAACGCGCGGCGGGGGAGGCGTCGACATTTCCGGCTGCGTCGAGTGCGCGGACGGCGAAGGAGTGGTCACCGTCCGCAAGTCCGCTGTAGGTCTGCGGCGACGAGCACGCGGCGAACGCACCTCCGTCGCGGCTGCACTCGAAGCTCGCCCCGGCTTCCGAAGCTGAGAACCCGAACGCTGCGGACGACGAGGCGACGGTGCCCGTCGGCCCGTCGACGAGTGTCGTCTCCGGCGGCTGGCGGTCGATCTTGATCTGCGCTGTCGCCTGAGCCGCGAGACCGGCACCGTTCGTCGCCGAGCAGGTGACGACCGTCCCGGCGGTGTCGGCGGTCACGGTGGACGGATCGCAGCCCGACGACGACGCGATCTCGGACTGCGGATCGGCAACGGCCCAGCTGATGGCGACGTTGCTCGTGTACCAGCCGTTCGCGCCCAGCGTCCCCGAGACAGTGGGTGAGATCGTGGGTGAACTGGAGTCGTACTTGAAGTTCTCAGAGGCGCTCGTCGCGACCCCTGCACCGTTCTTGCACGAGCCGTTGACGGACCCGGTCTTCGTGTCGGGACCGGAATAGGTGATCGGCGGCGTGCACGCGACGATCCCCGAGACCGGATCGGAACCGGTGAACGTGACCGTCACCGGCTGCGTGTACCAGCCCTTGCTCGCCGGCGGACCCGACATGTTCGCGCTGACCACCGGGCCACTCGTGTCGATCTTGACCACGACGCTTGTCGAGGTGCTCAGCCCCACGCCGTTGGTCGCAGCGCAGGTGAGAGTTGTTCCGACCGTATCGGCCGTGAGCGTCGTCCCGTCACAGCCGGTCGACGAGGTGATCGGGGACTCGGGATCGGCGACCGTCCAGCTGACCACAACCTGGCTCGTGTACCAGCCGTTCTGGCCGGCCGTTCCAGCCACCGTCGGCGCGATCGTGGGCGGCGTCGTGTCGGCAAGGATGGCGGCCGGGGGCGCCGCAGATCCGAAGGAGCACGCCGCAGCCCCGGCGACCAGCGCGAACGCGATCCAGCGCCGCCGCCTCATGCGTAGACCCTCCTCGTCAAGCGGTCGCGGTACCACTCGTCCCCGCGACCGCACAACTCCCAGCCTTCGCGCCGGAGAGCCTGGAGCAGTTCGTCATGAGCGGCGGCGATCGGCGGCTCGTCCGGCGGCGGCGAGACCCGGCGCCAAGAGAACCACCGCGACTCGAGCACACACGAAGGACCGTCGCTCTGGCGTGTCACGGCGTAGAACTGCGACTTGACATAGCCACGGAACCACTCGATCTCGCATTCCTCCACGGTTGCCGCGGCGCCGGAACGCTCGAGGCCCGCGGGCGCAAACGGCGCTGCCGACGGCCGAGGCGAAGACTGAGGTGCAGCGGCGAAAGACGGAGGTGCAGCGGCGGTTGCCGGGGACGTCCGCTTCAGCTTCGAGCGCTGGGGGCGGCCTCCAGAGGGCGACGAGCGTCGGGCCTCCCGAGCCGGAGCGCTGCGTACCGCGACGACCGCGACCATCGACCCGCCGGCAACGGCCAGCAGCGCCATCAGGAAGACAAGCGCCGAGCGCCCGTCTTCATCGCCGCCCGAGGCCGCCCGTCGATCGGACGCGGCGACGAGCTCGACCCGAGAACCTTCGTGGAACTCGTGCCGGTAGCCCGGCACCACGCGCGTCCGCTCGCGTTGCGCCGACCTGACGGCGGGGCGCGGACCCTTTCGGCGGACGACGTGTCGCTTCTTCGCGTGGGTAGACGGCGGCACCGATCGGACGGAAGCCTCCGGGACGGTGGCGATCGCGGTCCGCACGGGTGTGGTCGGACGAGGCGAAGCGGGGAATGCTGGCGCGGGCGGCTGCGACGGTGCGCGCTTGGCCGGACGAGAGGACGCGTGCGGGGGAGTCGCGGAATGCTTTGGAGTCGTCGGGACAACCCGAGGCGACGGTGCAGGGTCGGGCGCGGGCGCAGCTGGAGTCGGGACTTCGGGCGGCGGCGGTTCGTCGGCCCAGGCGCCGGAGGCGCCGAAGGCGAGCGCTGCAACCATCATCACCGTTGCACTGACGGGCACAGCAAGCCGCCCCGAGCGTGGGCGCTTCGTCACGACTCTCAGAGGCCTGGCGATGTCTGACTCCTCGTGCGATTTCCGCCAGGTCACCGTCGCGCGCTCGGCCCCTGGGGGCAACTATCTCTTCGGCCAGGATTCGCTTCAGCGGGCAGCACATCCTCGTAGGAGACAAACAATGCGTCGGAGCCGTCCCGTGGCCGACATCAAGCGCGGTGCAACCACGGCGATCTGCGTGCGACGGCCGGCGCCGCTTCGCCGCTGACCTAGGCGGGCGTCGGCAGGCCCTCGACCGCGCGCAGCGCGCGCTCGATCTCTTCCTCGTCGAGCGCGACGTCCTCGAGCTTGCCGGCGAAGTAGTTGTCGTAGGCGGCCATGTCGAAATGGCCGTGCCCGGACAGGTTGAAGAGGATCGTCCGCTGCTCGCCCGCCTCGTCGGCATCCCTTGCGACCTCGAGCGCGCCGTGAATCGCGTGCGCGGACTCGGGCGCCGGAATGATCCCCTCGCTGTGAGCGAACGTGACGGCCGAAGCGAACACGTCACTCTGCAAGTACGCCTCCGCCCTGATCAGCTCGTCGTTCACGAGCTGCGAGATCAGGGGCGCGACCCCGTGGTAGCGCAGTCCGCCGGCGTGAATGGGCGCCGGCACGAAGTCGTGGCCGAGCGTGTGCATTGCGACGAGCGGCGTCAGCTTGCTGGTGTCGCCGAAGTCGTAGGCGAAGAGTCCGCGCGTCAGCGTCGGGCAGGCGGCGGGCTCGCATGCGAGAACGTCGATCTCGCGGCCGGCGATCTTCTCTCGGATGAACGGGAAGGCAAGGCCCGCGAAGTTCGAGCCGCCGCCGACGCAGCCGATGACCACGTCCGGGAATGCGCCGGCGAGCTCCATCTGCGCGAGCGCCTCCTGGCCGATGATCGTCTGGTGCAGCAGCACGTGATTGAGGACGCTTCCGAGCGAGTACGACGTGTCCTCGCGCCCCGCGGCGTCCTCGACCGCCTCGGAGATCGAGATCCCGAGGCTGCCCGGCGTGTCGGGGAACTCCTCGAGGATCGCGCGGCCACACTGGGTGTCCTCGGACGGGCTCGCGACGATCTCCGCGCCCCAGGTCTGGATGAGTGAGCGCCGGAACGGCTTCTGCTCGTACGAGATGCGAACCATGTACACCTTGCACTCGAGGCCGAGCAGCTTGCAGGCGAACGCCAGCGCGCTCCCCCATTGGCCCGCGCCGGTCTCGGTCGACAGCCGCGTGCGGCCCTCCTGCTTGTTGTAGAACGCCTGCGCGACCGCGGTGTTGGGCTTGTGACTGCCCGGCGGGCTGACGCCTTCGTACTTGTAGAAGATCCGCGACCGCGTGCCCACCGCCTGCTCGAGCCGGTGGGCTCGATAGAGCGGTGTCGGACGCCAGAGGCGATAGATGTCGATGATCTCCCCGGGAATCGCGACCTCCGGCTCCTCGCTGACCTCTTGGAGGATCAACTGCATCGGGAAGAGCGGCGCGAGATCGTCCGGCCCGACCGGCTGCCCGGTGCCCGGATGCAGCACGGGCTGCGGCGCGTTCGGCATGTCGGCGCGGACGTTGTACCAGCGCCGGGGGATCTGCGACTCGTCGAGCAGGTACTTCGTCTGCTCCACGGGGCGAGCTTAGTGGGTTCGGCGCGGCGCCGCACCCGCGACGCCGCGGCGGAATCCGATTTGCGAAGCACAGACCCTTTTGGGGGACGCGGTACCACGAATCGGGACGGACACTGAGTGCCAGAGCGGAGGGGATCCCGGCGGTGCCGTAGCGCCTCGGGTCAAACCGCTCCTTGCCGCAGAGGGGCGGTCCCTCCGCTCATCTCTGCCCCGGTGCAGCAGGCGCTAGGCAGCGACGCGCGCGAACTGCGGGATGATCTCGCTGCCGTACGCCTCCAGGGTCTCTTCCTGGCTGTGCGTCATCAGGTAGACGTTGAACTGATCGACGCCGACGGACTCGAGCTCCTTCAACTTCACGGCCGCCTGTTCCGCCGTACCGAGGACGCAGAAGCGGTCGCAGATCTCGTCGGTGACGAACTCGCCGTGTGCGGCGCCCACGCGTGAGTGATCCTTGTAGTCGTAGAACTTCCGCGCCTTGACGTAGTCGGTGAGCGCGGAGGGGATCTCGGAGTCGAAGCCGTAGCGCTCGATCAGATCCATGACGTGGTTCGACACCATCGCCGGGAACCAGCGCACCTGCTCGCGCGCGCTTGCAAGGTCGGCGGTGATGTGCGAGGGCGCGCCGACGATGCACTTCAGCTCGCTCGGGTCGCGCCCGGCCTCCTCGGCCGCGGCACGCGCCGTGTTCATGATCCATTGAATGATCTGCGGATCCGCAAGCTGGATGATCACGCCGTCACCGACACGGCCGGCGACCGCCAGTGCCTTCGGCCCGTAGCCGGCGATCCACATCGGAATCTCGCCGAGTTCGCTGCGCGCCCACTCGAGCTTCAACTGTTTGTCGTTCCAGTCGACCTCGCGGCCGTTCATCAGGTCCTTGATCATCCGGCAGCGGCGCTCGAACTCGGCCACCTTCACCGGCTGCAGGCCGACGACCCGCCGCGACGAGTCGCCGCGGCCGATTCCCATGACCATGCGGCCGTTCGAGACGTCCTGCATCGTCGCGTACCAGCTCGCGGTGATCGTCGGATCGCGAATGCCCGGGTTGGTCACGAAGTGGCCGAGCTTGATCTTCTCGGTGCGGTCGGCGGCGAGCGCGAGCGTCGCGTACGACTCCTGCCAGAGGATGTGCGAGTCGTACGTCCAGGCGTACTCGAACCCCTGACCCTCGGCGAACTGCATCAGCTCGATCATCCGCGCATAGGGCGGGTCGGGAAGCACGGTGACGCCGAAGCTCAACATGGCAGGGGAACGAGCATAACGCGCCGAAATCCGCCCGCACAATGCAGTGGCCGTACCTGCTGTTCGCCGTCGTCGCCGGCGCGATGATCCCTTTCCAGGCGGGCATCAACTCGCAGCTGTCTCACTGGGTCGGCGGCCCGATCCGCGCCGCGTTCGTCTCGTTCGTCGTCGGGACGGTCGCCCTGCTGATCCTGGCCGTCGCCGTTCGCAAGCCCGCGCCGTCGCTCGGCCGCCTTGGCGATGCGCCGTGGTGGGTGTGGATCGGCGGCCTGCTCGGCGCGTTCTACGTCGCCGGCTCGATCTATGCGGCGCCGAAGCTCGGCGCAGCGCTGTTGATCGCGGCGGTCGTGGCCGGACAGACAGCGGCGTCGGTGGTGATCGACCAGTACGGCTGGGTGGGCTTCAAGGAGCAGCACATCAGCGCCGGCCGGATCGCGGGCGTATTGCTGGTCGCCGGTGGCGTGACGCTCGTGCGCGTGTTCTGAGTGGGCCGCTTCTTCACGAGCTTCGAGGAAGCGTGGCGGTCCTTCCTCGACCGGAAGGAGCCACTGGAGAGCTTCTTCGCAGAGTTCCCGGAGGCTGAGTCGTACATCGTCACGTGGCTCCTCCCGTTCGACAAAGCTCTAGTCCCGCGCGTTCGTGCAGTTCAGGAGTCATTCGCTCCGCTCGATTGGATCACGCCTCAGCCGGAGCACTTCCTCCACACCTCGGTCGCGGCCGTCGCCGTGTCGGATCGCCGCCCGACGAACGAGGAGATCGGGTTCGCGGTCGAACGCGCACGGCAAGCGTGGGCCGGCGTCGAAGCGTTCGAGGTGGAGTACCGGCGCGTCAACTGCTTTCACCCCGCAGTTGTCGTTGAAGTTTTCGGGCGCGGACCAAGCGCGCTCGTGTCGCGACTTGCCCAGAGTGGCTACTGGGACGGCCTGCCGATCGACGGCGCGGTCGATGCGGTCGACCCGGAGCTGTTCCTCGCCCACGTGACGATTGGCCTGGTGAACGAGCCGCACGATGCTTCGCCGCTCAGGGACGTCCTCGTGCCGATCCGTGACGCCGAGCTCGGGTCACAATCGATCCACGAAGCGGCACTCTGCGTCGTGCCGGCTTCGCGGACGACGATTCTCACGCGGTGGGATGTCGTCGCAAGAGTGCGGTTCGACCGGGCCGAGAGCTTCGAGAAGAGCCCCACAACGACGTCCGCGTGAAGCCTCGCAGCTGCCGTCCGAGATGAGACGCGGCTGCCTGCCTCGCGATCGTCTTTTGCGGGCTTCGTCTTTCAAGAACGAGCGACGCGAGCGATCGTCTTCGCGGCCAGCCGGTCGAGCGCCTGCACTGACAGCTCTAGGTGCTCCGGCTTGGTGTCCTCGAGCTTCGTGTGCGAGAGGCCGCGCAAGCTCTGCACGAACACCATCACGGTCGGAATTCCGGCACGCGCAACCTCGGCGGCGTCGTGCAAGGGTCCGCTCGGCAGGCGATGCGATGTGCCGGCAATCTCGCGGATCGACTCGTCGGCGAGGTCGATCAGCGACTCGTCGAAGAGGATCGGCTCGATGTTCCAGATCCGCTCCCACTCGACCTCGATGTTCTCTTCCTCTGCGAAACGCTCGGATGCATGCTTCGCCTCGTCGAGCATCGCCGCGAGCTTGCCGGCGTCGAGGTGGCGCTGATCGAGCAGGCACTCCGCCGTCTCGACCACCGACGTGACGATCCCGGGCCTGGTGACGACTCCGCCCATCGTGCACACGGCGCCCTCGCCCGTCCGCTTCGCGATCTCGCGGATCTCGAGCTCGAGCTTCGCCGCTCCGGCGAGCGCGTCGCGGCGCTTGTCCATCGGCGTCGACCCAGCGTGCGCTGCCTGGCCGCGGAACGTCACCTGGTTGCGCTCGACGCCGAACGTGCCCAGGACGACGCCGAGCGGCAGGTCCATTGACTCGAGCACAGGGCCTTGCTCGATGTGCAGCTCGAGGTAGGCGGCTGCGTTCTCGAGCTCGGAGTGCGCCTCGAGCGCGCTGTCGAGCTCGACACCGTGCGCCGACAGCGCGTCCGGCAACGCCACACCGTCCGCGTCACGCCGCGCGCGCAGCTCGTCCTGATCGGCCATCGAGCCGGCGGCCGCGCTCGAGCCGAACAAGGAGCGGCCGAAGCGCGCGCCCTCCTCGTCGGCCCAGTTGACGAGCCGCACCGTCACCGGCGGCTCGCCCTCCTCGGCGATCCGGCGCAGCACCTCGACGCCGGCAATCACGTTCAGAGCGCCGTCGAGCCAGCCGCCGTTCGGAACCGAGTCGATGTGCCCACCGATCAGCAGCGCCCGTTCCGAGCGCCCGCGCAGCGTGAACCACTGGTTGCCGGCTGCATCGACCGTCTCCTCGGCGCCTGCCCCGGCGACCTTCTCTCGCAGCCACTCGCGCGCGCGTTCCCAGGTGTCCGTCCACGCGACGCGCTGGGCACCGTCTTCGTCCCCGGTCAGCTCGCGCAGCTCACGCAGCTCGGCGACGGTCCGGGAGGGATCGAGCGGCACCCGGCGAGCCTAAACCGTCCCGAACGAATGTGGTAAGCACTACCCATGTCGGCGATCGCGATCGAGGCGCCGGGCGACCGGCGCGCCGACAAGCTGCTGCGAGGCATCGGGCGCGGAGCGGTCTTCGTCGTCGTGCTCGCCGCGCTCTGGGGCTTCTGGGAGGGCTACCGCTGGCTCTGGATCCACCAGGGCTGGACGCATCCGTTCGTCGTCGACCAATCGACGATGCCGCACATCCACGACATCTTCCGCGCCCTGTTCCGTCACTCGTCGTCGGGCACGGGCGGACGCCTCATCACGCAGCTGTTGAAAGCGTCGCTGTTCACGGCGAAGGAAGCCGCGGTCGGCTTCGGGCTCGGCGCCACAATCGGCTTCCTGCTGGGCGTGCTGCTCTCTCAGTCGCGGCTGATCAAGCGCGGCCTGCTGCCGTACGTCGTCGCTTCGCAGACTGTGCCGATCCTCGCGATCGCGCCGATCGTCGTCGTCTATCTCGGCACGCTGAACATCGCCGCGTGGTTCTCGGTCGCGGTGATCGCTGCCTACCTGACCTTCTTTCCCGTGGCGATCAACACGCTCCGCGGCGTCGAGTCCGCCGATCGGCACGCACTCGAGCTGATGCGCTCGTACGCGGCCGGCCGCTGGACGATCCTCTGGAAGCTGCGCGTCCCCACCGCGCTGCCGTACATCTTCGCGGCGCTGAAGGTGTCGGCCACCGCGAGCGTCGTCGGCGCGATCATCGGCGAGCTGCCTTCGTCGATCCAGGACGGACTCGGTGGAAAGATCATCGTCTTCAACCAGTACTACTCGCTCGACCCGACGCAGCTGTGGGCGACGAACCTGATCGCGGCGCTGCTCGGGATCTCGTTCTTCCTCGTGATCGTGCTCGCCGAGAAGGTGGTCGTGCGGAGAGCGCCGGAGAACGTCGCATGAGCGTCGTCGCGATCGAAGGTGTGACGAAGACTTTCGGGCGCGGCGTGACCGCGTTGCAGGGAATCGACATCGAGATCCAGCCGCGCGAGTTCATCTCGCTGATCGGGCCTTCGGGGTGCGGGAAGTCGACGCTGCTACGGATCATGGGCGACCTGATCCAGCCGACGTCCGGGAAGGTCGTCGTCAACGGCAAGTCCGCGCGGCAGGCTCGGGCCGACCGCGACTACGGGATCGTCTTCCAGGACCCGGTGCTCTACGACTGGCGGACAGTCGCCAGGAACATCGCCCTGCCGCTCGAGCTCGGGGGCTGGGACCGGCGCAAGCGAAACGAGCGCGTTCGCGAGATGCTCGAGCTCGTGGAGCTCACCGGCTTCGAGAGCCACCATCCGTGGCAGCTCTCCGGCGGCATGCAGCAGAGGGTGTCGATCGCGCGCGCGCTCTCCTTCGAGCCGGCGCTGCTCTTGATGGACGAGCCGTTCGGCGCGCTGGACGAGATGACCCGCGAGCGCCTGAACCTGGAGCTGCTGCGCATCTGGGAGCAGAGTGGCTCGACGATCGTCTTCGTCACGCACTCGATCGCGGAGGCCGTCTTCCTCTCCACGCGCGTCGTCGTGATGTCGCCCCGGCCTGGGCGAATCTCCGCACTTGTCGACGTCGACCTGCCGCAGCCGCGCACGGCGGTGACGCGTGAGGAGCCGCGCTTCTTCGAGCTCGTCACCGAGGTGCGCGAGGCACTGCACCTCGGCTCGGACGATCAGCGGGTGGAGGCGACGCGCGCGTGAGCTTGCTCACGTTCCTGACGCGCCGCTGGCCGCGCGTAGCCCGGCGGGACAGTATTGAAATACGGCTCGCCGGGTGGAGCGCGGTCAGCGGCGCGACGTGGCCGCGAAGCGGCCGCGTGAGCCCGGCTCCGCCGGGCGGGAGCCGAAGGGGGTCAGGGACGTGAGCGCCGGCGCTCCCGTCGCCGTCCAGGCGCTTCCTCGCGGCGGCGCAGCCAGGCTCGTCGGGCGGCGCGTGGTCGACTGGATCCCGGCGGTCGTCGTGCTCGTGCTCGGACTCGTGCTCTGGCAGGAGGCGACGGCGATCTTCCACATCCAGAACTTCCTGCTCCCGAAGCCGACCGCGATCGCGTCCACGTTTTGGGACAACCACACCGATCTGCTGAAAGCCGGCTGGTTGACCTTCCAGGAAGCGCTGGGCGGCTTCGCGGTCGGGTCAGGGCTCGCGATCCTCGCCGCGCTCGTCCTTGCGCGGTGGCGCGGCGTCGGTCGCGCGCTGATGCCCTACGCGATCGCGGCGAACGCGATCCCGATCATCGCTTTCGCGCCGATCGCGAATGCGTGGTTCTCGCCGTTCTCCAAGAGCTCGAAGATCGCGATCGCAGCGGCGCTCTGCTTCTTCCCCGTGCTCGTGAACACGTTGCGCGGCCTGACCTCCGTTCGCCCCGAGTCGCTCGAGCTGATGCACTCCTATGCGGCGGGGCAGGTTCAGATCTTCCGCCGCGTACGCATCCCCAGCGCGCTGCCGTTCGTGTTCACGGCGCTGAAGGTCGCAAGCGTGCTTTCGATGATCGGCGCGATCGTCGCCCAGTACTTCGGCGGCTCCTTCGACGACCTCGGCGTCCGGATCCGCAGCAATTACCAGACATTCGCCTACCGCGAGGCGTGGGCCGGAATCATCGTGGCCTGTCTGTTCGGCATTGCCTTTTACCTGCTGGTGGGGCTGGTCGAGCGCTTTGCCCTCCGCTCGCAGCCATCGACATCGGAGTGACAACGGGGCAATATTGTCCCCGGCCACCATCGAGAAAGGGGAGCGGATGAGGCGCTGGAGGTACTGGGTCGGAGGGATCGCGGCGCTCGGCGTCGTCGCAGCGGTGTCGATCGGCGGATCGGCCGGGGCATCGCCGGCGAAGCACGAGCAGACGAAGCTGACGAAGGTCACGCTGCAGCTGAAGTGGGTCACACAGGCCCAGTTCGCCGGCTACTACGCCGCGAAGCAGAAGGGCTACTACAAGGCGCAAGGGCTCGACGTCACGATCAAGCCGGGCGGTCCGGACATCATCCCCGAGACGGTCGTCGCCGGCGGACAGGCGGAGTTCGGGCTCGACTGGCTGCCGAGCCTGATGTCGTCGCGCGACAAAGGCGTCGACCTCGTGAACATCGGACAGGTGTTCACGCGCAGCGGTCTGACCCTGATCACGTGGAAGGACACCGGCCTCAACACGGTCGGAAAGCTGAAGGGCAAGAAGGTCGCGAACTGGCTCGGCGGCAACGAGTACGAGGTCTTCGCCGCGCTCGTGAAGAACGGCATGGACCCGGTGAACAACAAGGGCGTCACGATCGTCCAGCAGCCGTTCGACATGAACTTCTTCCTCAAGCGGCAGGTCGACGCGGCGTCGGCGATGACCTACAACGAGCTCGCGCAGGTGCTCGAGGTCAAGAACGACAAGACCGGCAAGCTGTACAAGCTCAGCGACCTGAACGTGATCCCGATGCAGAACGTCGGCACCGGGATGCTCGAGGACGGCATCTTCACGACCGGCAAGTGGATCAAGGACAAGGCTCATCAAGCGATCGCGAAGAAGTTCCTCGCCGCGTCGTTCAAAGGTTGGGTCTACTGCCGTGACCACTGGCGCGACTGCGTGAACATCACGCTCGCGAACGGCACGGCGCTGCCGCGCGGCCATCAGACGTGGCAGATGAACGAGATCAACGCCCTGATCTGGCCGGCGCCGAAGGGGATCGGAATCATGGACGCAGCCTCCTACGCGCGCACGGCGAAGATCGCGAAGCAGTTCGCGAAGCTGAAGAAGACGCCGGGCCACGAGGCGTACCGGACCGATCTCGCGGTCGCCGCGAACGCGATCCTGAAGAAGCAGGGCGTCGACGCCACTGGCAAGAAGTGGAAGAAGGCAAAGGTGTCCGTGACCGAGGGCGGCAAGTAGAAGCGAAGCCGAGGAAGGGAGATCCTCATGTCCGTGTTGATCAAAGGCGGCCGCGTCGTCACCGCGGCGGACGACTACGTTGGCGACATCTTCGTCGAGGACGAGCGGATCTCCCTGATCGGCGAGTCACTGGACGTGCAGGCCGACCGCGTCATCGACGCGAGCGGCAAGTACGTGCTCCCGGGACTCGTCGACCCGCACACGCATCTCGACATGCCGTTCGGCGGTACGGTCACGATCGACGACGTCGAGTCGGGCCAGACGTCCGCCGCGTTCGGCGGCACGACGTGCCACGTCGACTTCATCATCCAGCCGCCGGGACAGACGTTCGCCGCGGCGCTCGAGGAGTGGCGCTCGAAGGCCAACGGCAAGCAGGTGATCGACATGGGCTACCACATGGCGGTCACCGACCTCAAGGACGGCGGCACGCTCGAGGAGCTGGCGACGCTGCCCGACCAGGGGATCACCTCCTACAAGCTGTTCATGGCCTACAAGGGCGCGCTGATGGTCGACGACGAGACGCTCTTCCGCACGATGCAAGTCGCGGCGGAGACGGGCGCACTCGTGATGGTGCACGCGGAGAACGGCGACGCGATCGACGTGCTGGTCAAGGAAGCACTGGGTGCAGGTCACACCGAGCCGAAGTACCACGCGCTGACGCGTCCGCCCGAGACCGAGGGCGAGGCGACGAACCGGGCGATCCAGCTCGCGCACGTTGCGGGCTCGCCGCTCTACGTCGTCCACGTGTCGTGCCGCGAGTCGGTCGAGCCGATCGAGCGTGCGCGCGATGCGGGCTGGAACGTCCACGGCGAGACGTGCACGCAGTACTTCTTCGTCGACTACTCGTTCCTCGAGCGGCCGGACTTCGAGGGGGCGAAGTGGGTGTACACGCCGCCGCCGAGGCCGAAAGAGAACCAGGACGTCCTCTGGAACGCGGTACGCACGGACACACTGAGCGTGATCTCGACAGACCACTGCGCCTTCCTCTGGGACGGTCAGAAGACAATGGGCCGCGACGATTTCTCGAAGATCCCGAACGGCGGCCCCGGCCTCGAGAATCGCCTGCACATGATCCACGAGTTCGGCGTGCGCGCCGGCCGGATCACGCTCAACCGTATGGTCGAGCTGCTGTGCACGAATCCGGCCAAGCTGTTCGGCCTCTACCCGCGCAAGGGGACGATCGCCGTCGGCTCGGACGCAGACATCGTCGTCTTCGACCCGGCGCGCAAGTACACGATCTCGGCGTCGACGCACCACTCGAAGTCGGACTACAACCTCTTCGAGGGAACCCAGGTCACCGGGACGCCGGAGGTCGTGCTGCTCCGCGGCATTGTGCTGGTCGAGAACGACGAGCTCGTCGCAGAGCCCGGAATCGGGCAATTCGTTCGCCGCGCGAAGTTCGGCGCGGAGCTGAAGCCGGAGCGAGCTTCAGTCGCCTAGTGCGCGGGCCGCGCGCTAGCGCGTCTGGGGAAAGCCCAGATCGACCTCGCTCGTAGCCGGATCCGGCCACCGGGACGTGACGACCTTGCCGCGGGTGTAGAAGGCGATTCCTTCCGGGCCGTAGATGTGCGTGTCCCCGAAGAGCGAGTTCTTCCAGCCGCCGAACGAGTAGTACGCGACGGGCACCGGAATCGGCACGTTGACGCCGACCATCCCGGCCTGTACGTCGAACTGGAACTGTCTCGCAACGCCGCCGTCCCGCGTGAAGATCGCCGTTCCGTTGCCGAACGGGTTCTCGTTCACGAGCTTCAGCGCCTCGTCGTATGTCTCGACGCGCGTGATCCCGAGCACGGGCCCGAAGATCTCCTCGTCGTAGACGGCCATGCCCGGCTTCGTGTCGTCGATCAGCGTCGGCGAAAGGAAGAACCCGTCGCCGTCCGGCCGACCTTCGCGGCCGTCGACGACGACCGTCGCGCCCTCTGCCGGCGCGTTCTCGATGAACGACGCGACGCGGTCGCGGTGCTCGCGCGTGATCAGCGGGCCCATCTCGACACCCGGCTCCAGGCCTGCGCCGACCTTGATCTTCGGGATGCGTTCCTTGATCGCATCGATCAACGGCTCTGCGGCATGACCGACGGCGACGACCATCGAGATCGCCATGCACCGCTCGCCCGCCGACCCGTATCCAGCCGACACCGCCGCGTCGGCGGCCATCTCGATGTCGGCGTCCGGCAGCACGACCATGTGGTTCTTCGCACCTGCGAGCGCCTGACACCGCTTGCCGTGACTCGTCGCGGTCCTGTAGATGTACTGCGCAACCGGCGTCGAGCCGACGAAGCTGATCGCGCCGATGTCCGGATGCTCGAGCAGCGCGTCGACGGCGACCTTGTCGCCGTGAACGACGTTGAAGACACCGTCCGGGACACCGGCCTCCTGCAGCAACTGCCCGAGGTACACCGACGCCGACGGATCCTTCTCGGACGGCTTGAGCATGAACGTGTTTCCGCAGGCGATCGCGGGGGCGAACATCCACATGGGAACCATCGCCGGGAAGTTGAACGGCGTGATCCCGGCGACGACGCCGACCGGCTGACGGATCGAGTAGACGTCGATCCCCGTCGAGGCCTGCTCCGTGAATTCGCCCTTCAGGAGTTGTGGAATGCCACAGGCGAACTCCACGACCTCGAGGCCGCGCGCGACTTCGCCCAGCGCGTCGGACAGCACCTTGCCGTGCTCGGCCGTGAGGATCCGCGCGATGTCCTCGCGGTGCTCGTGGAAGAGCGCGCGAATGCGGAAGAAGATCTCGGCGCGCCTGGAGAGCGACGTGGCACGCCAGGAGGGGAAGGCGGCCTTTGCGACCGCGATCGCCTGAGCGACCTCTTCGACCGAGGCGAAGTCGACCGCGCCGGTCTGTCGACCGGTCGCCGGGTTGTAGACCGGACCGCTGCGGCCCGACTGTCCGGGTACCGGCTTGCCGCCGATCCAGTGATTGATCGGCGTGATCTGGCCTTCGGCCTGCTCGACAGGCGGTGTCGCAACCTCGGTCATCTTCTCCTCCTCACGTGATGGGGAGAGGGTAGCGCCCCGACGATAGGATCGGGGCGTGGCGATCGTCGAGGACAACCGCGCACTCGGAGAGCGGATCGTCGCCGAGGCGAAGGAATACGTCCTCCACTCCTGGTCGGTCCAGAGCGCGCTGAATCCGATTCCCGTGGCGGGCGCCGAGGGGCGCCACTTCTGGGACTTCGACGGGAATCGCTACCTCGACTTCGCGTCGCAGCTCGTCAACGTCTCGATCGGGCACCAGCATCCGAAGGTCGTCGCGGCGATCAAGGAGCAGGCGGAGAAGCTGTGCACGATCGGCCCGCCTATGGCCACCGAGCCGCGTTCCACACTCGCGCGAATGCTCGCGGAGGTGACGCCGGGGGAGCTGACGATGTCGTTCTTCACGAACGGCGGCGCGGAGGCGAACGAGAACGCGATCAAGCTCGCGCGCTGGTACACGGGCCGCCACAAGGTGATCGCGCGCTACCGCTCCTACCACGGCGCGACCGCGGGCGCGATCACGCTCACTGGCGATCCGCGCCGCTGGCCGGCCGAGCCGGGCATCCCCGGCGTCGTGCGCATGCTCGATCCCTACACGTATCGCTGCCCGGCCGGGCATCCCGACCCTTGTCCCGTCTGCACCGGGGCGCCGCACCTGGAGGAGATCCTCCAGTACGAGGGGCCGAACACGGTCGCCGCCGTGATCCTCGAGACCGTGACGGGGACGAACGGGATCATCGTCCCGCCCGACGGCTACCTGCAGTCGATCCGCGAAGTCTGCGACCGGCACGGCATCGTGCTGATCTTCGACGAGGTGATGGCCGGCTTCGGCCGCACGGGCACGTGGTTCGCGTGCGACAACTGGGATGTCGTGCCCGACATTCTCACCGTCGCCAAGGGGATCAACTCGGGCTACGTCCCGCTCGGCGCAATGGTGATCTCACGTGCGCTCGCGGACTGGGTGCGCGACAAGCCGTTCGCCGGTGGATTGACCTACAGCGGCCACCCGCTCGCGTGCGCGTCGGCGGTCGCGTCGATCGAGGCGTTCCGTGAGGAAGGGATCGTGGAGAACTCCGCCGCGATGGGCGACTACCTGGCGCAGGCGCTGCCGGCCTTGCAGGAGCGGCATCCGTCGATCGGCGACGTTCGCGGACTCGGCCTCTTCTGGGGCCTCGAGCTCGTGCGTAACCGCGCGACACGCGAGCCGCTCGTCCCGTTCAATGCAGGCGGGGACGCGGCCGCTCCCGTGAACCGGCTGACGAAGGCAGCACTGGAGCGCGGTCTCTATCTATTCGTGCATTGGAACGTCGTCGTGATCTGTCCACCGCTGACGATCAGACGCGAGGAGCTCGACGAGGGTCTCGGAGTCCTCGACGAAGTGCTCGCGATCGCCGACGAGTACGTCGGCTGAGCAAGCGCGCGTAGCCCTCGAATAGTCCCTCGACCCCATTGCCGCGAGTCGGCGGAGTCGGCAGCGTGCGATCACGTTGGTCGAGGACAAGATCTTGATCGCCGGCGCTGTGCTGCTGCTCGCCGTGCTCTCGGCGATCGGGACGATGAGGCTGCGGCTCCCGCTCGGTGCTTTCGCGCCCGTCGCGTCGGTCGCGACAGCCGGAATCGCCTACGGCGTGGCCGATGCAGCGCACGCGAGTGGCTTCCTGTGCGTGTACGTGGTCGCGCTCTGGATCGGCAACACGCCGATGGCACTGCGGCGAACGGTCGTCGCCTTCCACGAAGGAATTGCATTCCTCGCTCAGGTCGTCCTGTTCATCTTCCTCGGGCTGCTCGTCTTCCCCTCACAACTCGGATCGGTCGCCCTCGCGTCGCTTGCGCTTGCCGGGGTGCTCGTCTTCGTCGCCAGACCGCTCGCGGTGCTCGTGTCGACCGTCGCCGCCGGCTTCGGGAGGCGGGAACGACTCTTCCTGAGCTGGGCGGGACTGCCTCTCGCGCGCCGGTTGCGGCTTGCCACCGAACCGCGCCCATATCACCAGCCGCCGATCGAGATCGGTGTCATCCAGTCGCCCGGCGGTGAAATCCTCGAGTTCCAAGTGGCGCCGGGCGACGCGCTCGTCGGCAGCTTCGTACGCGACACCGGCTTGCCACGCAGCGGGATCGTAATGCTGATCGTCCGCGACGGCTCCGGGATCCCTCCACGCGGCACGACCCGCATCGAGGCAGGAGATCGCCTCTGAATCCTCGCGACGGCGGAAGCCCGCGCCCCGGTCGAGCAGCTACTCGTTGAATGGGAGCGCGGCGCGGCGCCGGCGGCGCTGCGGCTCGCGTCACGAAATCGGTGATGGACCCCATAGACAAAGTCCACGGCACGCGAAATCCTCATCCGCGTGAACGGCTACCGCGTTCTCACGTACAACGACGAGACCGTCGGCGAGATCGTCGACGAGTCCGAGAACATGCTCGTCGTCGAGTGCGGCCACTGGCCCCGCAAGGTCCGCCACGCCCTTCCGAAGCGCTACGCCTCCGTCGACGAGTCGGCGCGCAGCGTCCGGATGCAGGTCTCGAAGGAGCTGCTCGCGCGCTCACCCCGGCTTACGCCGAACCAGCCGATCGACGAGCGGGCCGTCGCCGACTTTTTCGGGCTCGACGACGAAGTCTGAGCAACCGCCGCGGCCGGCGCTGCCGTGTCGGTCGGTTCCGCGCGAGGTTCCGCGCTGCGATGACGATGTGAATGACCGGCACGCCTGCACTCTTGCGGCGCTCGCGCGCACGCGCAATGGGTGCTCGACCCTAGATCGCGCTCGAAGATGGGGGATCGACCCCATGGCGACCCGCGAGCCAATGGAGCGACGCTATCCGGTGGAACTCCGAGAAGCGGGGAGGACGCGTTGGCGACGATCGTCGTTGGAGTGGACCGATCGCCTGGTGGTCGGGCGGCACTACAGGTTGCGAACGAGCTCAGCAAACAGCTGGGCCTCAGACTTGTCATTGCTCACGTTGCGGATGGGATTCGCGGGCCCGAGGGCGCCGAAAGTGTGACGAGCGCCAAGGCGAGACAGGGTGCTGCGCGTCTGCTCGAAGAGCTGGCGCGGGAGCACGGTCTCGACGACGACGTCGATCGCCGCGGAGACGTCGGCGATCCCGCCGAGCGGCTTGCATCGATTGCGTCCGAGGAGGGCGCCGATCTGATCATCGTCGGATCGCGGCGACGAGGCCGTCGCCGCTGGAAGCTCGTCAACGGTCTTCTGGGGGACTTGTCGGCCTCGACCGCTCGGCCGGTGCTCGTCGTGCCGCCTGCGCAAGGCTAGGCTGGGTCCGCCGGAAGCCCGGCGACGCAGATGTCCCTGTTCTGGCGTGTCTTTCTCGCGAACGCGGCGGTTGTAACCGCCGGGGGGCTCGCACTGGCGCTGACGCCGGTGTCCATCAGCGAGCGGATCACGCTTGCTCAGGCAGTCGATCTGGCGATCGGCGTAACGGCGTTGCTCATCGTGAACCTGATGCTGCTGAGGCCCCTCCTGCGTCCGATCGCGCGACTCGTTCGCACGATGCAGAACGTCGACCTGCTCCGCGTTGGCGCGCGCGTGCCGGTCGAGAGCCCGGCAGAGATCGGCGAGCTCGAGCGCGCGTTCAACGAGATGCTGAACCGGCTCGAAGACGAGCGGCGGCAGGCGGGCGCGCGGGCTCTCCGCGCCCAGGAAGCAGAGCGCCGCCGAATCGCCCGCGGCCTTCACGACGAGGTTGGGCAGACGATGACCGGGGTGCTCTTCCAGCTGAAGCGGCTCGCCGAGGGCGCGCTGCCGGAGCAGCGCCACCAGCTTGGGGAGGCGCAGCGATACGTGCGCGCAAGCCTCGAGGAGGTGCGTCGAATCGCGCAGGAGCTGCTGCCGGAGATGCTCGAGCATCTCGGCCTCGCGAGTTCACTCAAGGCTCTCGCGACCGGTTTCACCGAGCGAACGGGGATCGCCGCCACCGTCAACGTCGCAGGCGATCTGCCGCCGCTCGATTCGGAGGCCGAGCTCGTCGTCTACCGGATCGCGCAGGAGAGCCTCACGAACGTCGCGCGCCACGCCGACGCGAGTTCGGTGGTTTTGTCGCTCGAGCCTGGACAGGCCAACGGACGCGCGCGCAGCGTGGTCCTGCGCGTCGCCGACGACGGCCGCGGCTTCCGCGAAAGCAGCGTCGAGAGCGGCGGGCTCCGGGGAATCCGCGAGCGCGCGCTGATCGTCGACGCAGCACTCGCGATCAAGCCCGGGCACGACGGTGGCGTCGAAGTCAGGCTCGAAGTGCCCGCTGGGCGCGGAGACTGACATGCCGATCCCACTGAAGACGCGCGTCCTCGTCGCCGACGACCACGCGATCGTGCGTAGCGGACTCAGACTCGTGCTCGACGCAGAGCCCGACCTCGAGGTCGCCGCCGAAGCCGCAAACGGCGCCGAGGCCGTCGAGCGCGCGCTCGGCGACGACATCCACCTGGCAATCCTCGACATCAACATGCCGCGCAAGACGGGCTTGCAGGCCGCGCGCGAGCTCGCACAGCGCCGACCGGAGCTGCGCACCCTGATCCTCTCGATGTACGACAACGAGCAGTTCCTCTTCGAAGCGCTCAAGGCGGGAGCGAACGGCTACGTGCTCAAATCGGAGGCGGACGAGGACATCGTCGAGGCCTGCCGCGCAGCGATGCGCGGACAGTCCTTCCTCTACCCCACCGCGATGAAGAGCCTGATGCGCAACGTGCTCGCCCAAGAGTCGCAGCTCAGCGACCCGCTAACCGCCCGCGAGCTCGAGATCGTCAAGCTGATAGCGGAGGGCGAATCCTCGAAGGAGATCGCGCAGCAGCTCGTGATCAGCCTCAAGACAGTCGAGAGTCACCGCGCCAACATCCTCCGCAAGCTCGAGATGCGCGACCGCGTCCAGCTCACACGCTGGGCGATCCGGCGCGGGCTGATCGTGCCTTAGTGCACTTGTTGCATTCGCGTCCTCATGGGCGTAGCGTGGCCCGAGTAGCTGTACACGCCGCGCCGGCTTGGACCGTGCGCGAGCGTCCGGCGGCGAGCCCAGAGCCCCGCGCGTTCGTGACCGCTTTTCGCCGGTCCGAGGAATGGAGCCGCAATGAGCCAGAGCATCACCGTCCCCGCCGTCGACGTCGACGCGCGGGAAGCCGCAGTTCCGCAGTCCGTCGTCGCCGCCCGCGCGCTCAGCAGGCGCTACGGCGAAGGCGAGACGGCCGTCCACGCGTTGCGCGAGGTCACGCTCGACGTCGATCGCGAGAAGCTGACCGCGGTCATGGGCCCGTCCGGATCCGGAAAGTCGACGCTGATGCATCTCCTGGCCGGGCTCGACCGCCCGACGGGCGGCGACGTGTTCATCGACGGGAACAACGTCACGAAGCTGAACGACAGCGAGTTGACCAGGCTCCGCCGCAAGCATATCGGCTTCGTCTTCCAGTTCTTCAACCTGCTCCCGATGCTGACGGCGGAGGAGAACATCACGCTGCCGCTGTCGATCGCCGGCGAGAAGCCCGACAAGGAGTGGCTCGAGCAACTGCTCGCCGATGTTGGCCTCACCGACCGGCGGCGGCACCGTCCGTCAGAGCTGTCCGGCGGCCAGCAACAGCGCGTCGCGATCGCGCGGGCGCTCGTCTCGCGACCGACGGTCCTGTTCGCGGACGAACCGACGGGCAACCTCGACTCGAAGACGAGCGGCGAGATCCTCGAGCTGATGCGCGAATCGGTCGAGAGCTACGGCCAGACGACCGTCATGGTCACGCACGACGCACATGCCGCGACAATCGCGGACCGGATCCTCTTCCTCGCCGACGGACAGATCGTCAAAGAGCTCGGCAAGTCGAGTCAGAGCGAGGTTCTCAGCGCGCTGAGCGAGGTGGAGGCCAAATGATCGGCGTCGCGCTCAAAGGACTGCTCGGTCGCAAGACGCGCGCCGTCCTCACGGCGCTCGCGATCATCCTCGGAGTCGCGATGGTGAGCGGCACGTTCGTTCTCACTGACACCATCGAGAGGGCGTTCAAGGACGTCTTCACGAAATCGTTCGACAACACGAGCGTGATCATCTCCGGCAAGGAGATCGTCAAGGGCGCCGCCAACGGCAACGCCACGGTGCCGGATTCGCTCCTGCCGAAGGTGCGCGCGCTTCCGGACGTGGAAGCCGCCTCGGGCGGGTTCCTGTTCGTCGACATCAAGCTGATCGACGCGCAGGGCAAGAAGATCGGCGGCAAGGGCGGCGCGCCGAGTCTCGGCTTCGGGGTCGACCCGAAGGAGTCCCGCTTCAACCCGCTCGCACTCACCGCGGGCAAGTGGGCGTCGGCCGCAGACGAGGTTGTCATCGACAGTGCCACGGCCTCCAAGAAGCACTACGCGATCGGCGCGACGATCGGCGCAAAGGCGGACGGGCCGGTGGAGAAGTACAAGGTCGTCGGCATCGCGACGATCAACGGGGTTTCGATCGGAGGCGCGACGCTCGCTGCGTTCGACGTCCCGACTGCGCAGGCGATCCTGAACAAGCCGGGACAGCTCGACGGGATCTCTGTGGCGGCCAAGCCCGGGGTCTCCGAAGCGAAGCTTGCCGACGAGATCAGGCCGGTGCTGCCGTCGACCGTTCGAGTGCGGACATCGGCAGAGGAGACGAAGAAGGCGACGGAGGAGATCTCCCAGGGGATCAACATCATCCGAGTCTTCCTGCTGACCTTCGGCGGGATCGCACTTTTCGTAGGGGCGTTCGTCATCTTCAACACGATCTCGATCACGGTCGCGCAGCGCGCACGTGAGTTCGCGACGCTCCGCACCCTCGGCGCATCGCGCAGGCAGGTGCTGCGCTCCGTGTTGGTGGAGAGCTTGGTGATCGGGGTGCTCGCCTCCCTGCTCGGGCTCTTCCTCGGTGTTGGGCTCGCAAAGGGCCTGAACGCCGTCTTCAAGGCATTGGGCGCTGACCTGCCGCAAGCCGGCACGGTCTTCGCGACGCGGACGATCCTCATCTCGATCCTCGTCGGGACGATCGTGACACTGCTTGCGAGTCTGTCACCTGCCATCCGCGCGACGCGCGTCCCGCCGATCGCGGCGGTTCGCGAAGGTGCCGTGCTTCCGCCGCCGCGGCATGCACGTCTCCGGCCGTTCATCGTCGTCGTCGTGGTCGTGCTCGGTCTCTTGGCGCTCGGGGACGGGCTGTTCGTGGCCAGCGGCGCGACGAGCGTGTTGATCCCGCTCGGCTTCGGCACGCTGCTGCTGTTCGTCGGGGTCGCGATGGTCTCGAAGAACCTGGTGCGGCCGCTTGCGGCGTTCGTGGGCGCGCCCGCCCGGCGCCTCGGCGGCACCGCGGGCCGGCTCGCGGCGGACAACTCCGTCCGCAACCCTGGACGCACGGCCACGACCGCGGCGGCACTGATGATCGGGCTGGCGCTCGTCACGTTCGTTGCCACGCTCGGAGCGGGTCTACGCTCCTCGATCCGGGATGCAGCCGACCGCCAGGTGACCGCGGACTATGTCGCCTCGCTCAGCGGCGATTCCGATCAGCCGCTGTTTCCGCGCGCGGCGGGGGACGCGCTCGCTGCGGCACCCGGCGTGGAAGTGGCATCGAGCGTCCGCAGCGACAAGGCGAAGATCCTCGGCAACGACGAGCAGGTCAACGGCATCGACGGCGCGACAATCGGCAGCGTCTATCACTTCGACTGGAAGCAGGGGTCCGACAACCTGCTCCCGCTGCTCGGCGGCGACGGTGCGATCGTCGACGACAACTACGCCGAAGAGCACGATCTCAGCGTCGGGAGCAAGTTCGACCTCCAGGCATCCGACGGCTCGAAGGCACCGTTCGTCGTCAGAGGGATCTATGACCCGCCGAGGGCCGACCAGCTCTTCTTCGGCATCCTGATCTCGCAGTTCGCGTTCGACGGCGCGTTCCCGTCCCCGAAGAACTCGTTCACGTTCGTGGACGTGAATGGCGGCGCGAACCCGGCGACTACTGCGAGCCTGGAGCGCGCGCTCTCCGGCTTCACGGACGCGAAGATCGAGACGAAGAGCGGCTTCGTCAAGAGCCGGGAGGCCGACATCAACACCACGCTGATGCTCTTCTACGTTCTGCTCGCGCTGTCCGTGATCGTGAGTCTGTTCGGAATGGTGAACACGCTCATCCTCTCGGTGTTCGAGCGGACGCGTGAGCTGGGGATGCTCCGCGCGATCGGGATGACGCGGATCCAGGTGCGGCGGATGGTGCGGCAGGAAAGCGTGATCACGGCGCTGATCGGCGCCGCGCTCGGGCTGCCCCTCGGCATCTTCCTCGCCGCCCTCGTGACCCAGGGTCTCTCGAGCGAGGGCGTCGGCTTCCATCTACCGATCTTCAGCCTGATCGTCTTCGCGCTCGTCTCGGGCGTCGCCGGGGTCCTCGCGGCGGTCGTCCCGGCGCGGCGCGCGGCGCGCCTGAACGTCCTGGAGGCCTTGCAGTACGAGTAGGACACGAGTCACCGGCGGCGCGGCGAAAGCCGTGCCGCCCACAAGCGCCCGCAAGCTCGGAGTTCGTTCCGAACACCATCCAATCGCGCGCCGAAGGCGCGCCCCGAACGCGAGCGAAGCGACGTGAGGGATGAACTAGACGAATAGACGGAATCAAGAGGGCGGGCGCCGCATCGCCGCAGAAAACGGCAGCCCGCCCTCGTTCCGGGACTGTACGAAAGCTGCGTCGAAAGTGGAAGCGCCGCGAGGGATGATCGGTTCGGCGCCGAGGTCCCACCATCGCGTCTGGCCGCAGTACGCAGATGTGCCGCCCTCTCCCCCCCAGTGAGCGCGGCGACCTCGGCGGCCTTGTTCTGCCCGGACGCGCTGACGCGCGCGGGCGTCTTTGGGGCTTCGTGACGGTTCTGGGGTCAGGCCCGTCGGCCCTCGGCGGTACGAGCTTGGTGGTGCGCGATTGGCGAGGGCGGGGCTCTTGCCGATGACTTCGCGAATTCGGGCGCCTTCTGAGGACGGTGCTAACCTGGCTCGGGGGTCGTCTTCGTGGTCGTACGTCTTCGTCGTCTCGTGCTTCCGATCGCTGTCGGCGCGCTCACGGCCGCACCGTCTGCGGTGGCGAGCGAGCCCTTCTGGACGCAGCGGCCCGATCTCTCTTTGCAGGGCAACCGTCTCTACGCATCGAACGGCGGCTGGTCGTCGTACTCGGGCCCTGTGACGCGGAACCTGTACCGCTTCCTCCGGGACGGCACCATCGTCAAGGGCTACCCGGAGGACGTCCCGAAGACGACGCCACCTGCCACGGCGCTCCCCGGCGTGACGCCCGACGACCCGAATGCGCCCTATCTGGTCGTCACCGCGACGGACGTCGGACATTGCTTCGTCGCGCAGGTCTGGGGCGGGATTCGCTCGACCTACATCACCGCCGACGGCCAGGTCGCCTACGACGTCTGGGAATGGGGCAACCGCAATGTGTTCGGTGAGTCCGCCATCACCAACCAGGTCTGCATCGGCGCGGTCCCTCCGGCTCAGCCAACGCCGCCTTCGGGTCTCGTGATCGCGCCTCAGATCCTGCCGGGCGGGCGCGCAAACGCACGCTACGCCCAGCAACTGATGGTCGTCGGCGGTACACCACCGTTTCGCTACACGCTGGCGGGCGGCGTGCTGCCGAGTGGGATGGCGTTGCTTCGCGCAGGCATGCTCGTCGGCGTCCCTGACGCGCGCGTCGGCCAGTACCGCTTCACAGTCGGCGCAACCGACGCAAACGGGGCGACGACGACGCTCGAGCTCGTCTTCACCGTGCTCCCGCCGCGGATGAGCTTCGTGACCGGCCGCCTGCCGGATGCGCGTTCCGGCAGCGCCTATCGCGCGCAGCTCGCCGTCGCAGGCGGTAGTGCTCCGTACATCTTCAGCGTCGTCGAGGGCAAGCCCGGGCCTGGGCTGGTCCTCGACGCGCACGGCGCCCTACGCGGACGGCCGGCCCGTGCGGGCGTGTTCTCGTTCACCGTTCGCGCCACCGACCAAAACGGCGTCGCGCGGCTGCACTACTACGCCCTGCGTGTCCGGAGGTATCAGTGAGAGCCGGCGTTCTCGCGAGTCGCCGGCGGCGCGGCGAGAGCCGTGCCGCCCGCAACCATCCCGCGCCTCAGAGCACGTTCCGAACACCTCCTAATCGCGCGCCGAAGGCACGCCTCGAACGCGAGCGAAGATGGATGTGAAACGTCGCCGAGTCTCCGGGATCTGCCTAGCCAGTCACCGGCGGCGCGGCGGCAGCCGTGCCGCTCGCGAACACCCCGCGCCTCTGAGCACGTTCCGAACACCAACCAATCCCGCGCCGAAGGCGCGCCCCGAACGCGAGCGAAGCGAAGTGAGGGACAACCTAGACAAGCCGGCGCTCCAGGTATCCGGCAAGCCGCGTCAGCGGGAACGAGATCACGAAGAACATGATCATCACGAAGCCGAAGATCGCGAACGCGCGCGAGTCGCCGGTCGAGAAGAGCAGCCGCTCGGTGCTCCGGTTCCCGGTTTCGAGCACCTCGCCGACGCCGATCAGCGCGGCGATCGTCGTGTTCTGAACGACGTTCACGAGCAGGGACACCATCGGCGGCAGGAGCCGGCGTAGCGCCTGCGGCAGGATCACAAAGCGGTGCCGCGCAACCCAGCCGAAACCCAGCGCGGACGCGGCTTCGTGCTGTTCGCGCGGGATCGACTGCACCGCCCCGCGCGTCGCTTCGGCGACCTGTGCGCTGCCCCAGAGCGTCAGCCCGATCGCGGCCGCCGTGAAGGCGCTCAACCTGAGGTTCGTGGCGCTGGGCAGCGCAAAGTAGATCAGGAAGATCGTCACGACGATCGGGAGCCCGCGCCAGACCTCGATATAGGTGCGAATCAGTGCGCGTAACGGTAGGACGCGAATCGTCAGCAACGTCCCGAGGACGATCCCGATCGCGGTGCTGCCGGCGACCGAGAACACCGCGATGCGGATCGTCTCCGGGAGGCCCGTGTGGAGGATGTAGTGCGCGATCGGGTCGACCCACGGATCGCGGTGCTGCCACCAGTGCCAGGCACGCGGAACGACGAGTCCGACGAACAGCAGCGCAAGCACTGCCCAGGTGATCGCGTTGGCATCGGTGAGCCGCCGCTTCACCGGGCCTCCTCCGGAAGGGCGAGGTGCCGCTCGACCGTTCGGATCACGAGCGACAGCGACCAGACGAGCGCCAGGTAGACGACCGCGATCACGGAGAGCATCTCGACGTCGCGGAACGTCACCGCAGCGATCGAGCGCGCCGTCGTCGTCAGCTCCTGGAACCCGATCGCGGTCATCAGCGCGGTGTTCTTCAGTACCGAGATGTAGGTGTTGATCGAGGAGGGCAACGCGATCCGGCCTCCGATCGGCAGCGTCACGCGGAAGAACGTTCCAATCCGCGTGAAGCCGAGTGCAAGACCTGCCTCGCGGTACCGGAACGGCACAGCCTCGAAGCCGGCGCGAAAGTTCTCCGTGTTGAAGGCGCCGCCCCAGATCATGACCGCGAGCCAGGCGGTCGTGAACGGGTCGAACCGGAAGTGCGAGCTGAGCGTCGGCAAGCCGTAGAAGAGCAGGAAGATCTGGGCGAGGATCGGGGTGTTCCGGATCAGCTCGACGTAGACCGTCGCGAGTTGGTTGACCACCGGGACGCGGTGGGCCCGTCCCGCCCCGAGCACGAGGCCGATCACGAATGCGCCCGCAATCCCGAGCGCCGACACCTCGAGTGTCCGCTTCAGCCCTTCGGCGAGCTCGTCGCGGCTGTCCCAGATGATCTGCCAGCTGAAGCTGGCGAGCAGCGTGCTCACGAGCCCTCGGAGGCGGCCGTCGCGGCCGCCTCCGAGGCGTATTCGGCTAGGCGCTGCAATCGGTCGCGGGATCCTTGCCGACCGGGTACTTGAAGCTGCGCTTCGGCCCGGGCACGTTGACGATGAAGCTGCCGACGTACTTCTTCGGCGCGTTGGCGCGGAGGATCTTCTCGAACTCGCCTCGCTTCGCCATGAAGCGAAGCGCCGCGTTGACCCAGTTCGCCATCGCGGTGTCGCCCTTGCGGATGCCGATCCCCCACGGAACGGCCAGGAAGCGATCGCTCGTGAGCCTCAGCGAGGGGTCCTGCGTTGCGACGCCGAGGACGAACGCGTCGTCGAACATGAACGTATCGGCGCGGCCTTCCTTGACCGCGAGCACCGCGGCGGCTGTGCCGTCGACCTCCAGCAGCTTCGCGTTCTTCTGACACGTCTTCGTCCATGTGGCATAGATCGCGCCGCGTGTCGTCACGACGGTCTTGCCGCTGAGGTCGTTCAGGCTGTTGACCGACGAGCTGTTCGGGACGAGCAGTCTCCCCGTCGCGGAGTAGTACGGGATCGAGAAGTCGATCACGTCCGCGCGCGCCTGCGTCCAGGTGAGCGTGGAGATGATCACATCGACCAGACCCGCCTGCAGAGTCGGAATGCGGCTCGGCGTCGTGACGCACTTGAATGAGATCCGGTTCGGCCGGCCGAACGCGAGCGTGGCGAACCTGCGCGCGACGGCGACGTCGTAGCCACGGTTGTTGCCCTGCACGTCGATGTAGCCGAACGGCGGGAAGTCGCACTTCACGCCGATGACCCAGCGGTGCCTGCTTTGCACGCTCTTCGGCAGCGGCGGGAACTTCGCCGCGACCGCCTCGGCACTCTCCGCACCGGCGCCGCCCTTGACGGCCGTCGCCGCCGTGCCCCAGCCGGCGACGGCACACCCCGCGAACGCGACGAGCGCGATCGCGATCCAGAACCGCTTCATTCAACCCCTCCTTCGTCGATGGTCAACTCTTCGAGCGAGTCGGCGAGTTGCAACGTCCGCCGCAGGAATTGCTGAGTGCGTTCCTGCCGCGGGCGGTCGAGCACCGCCGACGGGTCCCCCTGCTCGACGATCCGTCCTTCGTCCATGAAGATCAGCTTGTCGCCGACCTCGCGTGCGAATTGCATCTCGTGGGTGACGACGAGCATCGTCATCCCCTCACGCGCGAGGTCGCGCATCACGACGAGAACCTCTCCCACGAGCTCGGGATCGAGCGCCGACGTGACCTCGTCGAAGAGCATCACGTGCGGCTCCATCATCAGCGCCCGTGCGATCGCGACCCGCTGCTGCTGACCCCCGGAAAGCTGGTGCGGATAGGAACGGGCCTTTTCCGCGAGCCCGACGCGCTCGAGGAGTGCGTGGGCGCGTTGGGTCGCCTCGCCGCGCGGGAGCTTACGGATGCGCCGGGCGGCGAGGGTCAGGTTGTCGATCACCCGCAGGTGCGGGAAGAGGTTGAACTGCTGGAAGACGATTCCGATCCGTTGCCGGACCGCGGAGAGATTCACGCCCTTGGCGGTGATCTCCCGGCCTTCGAACCAGACCTGCCCCTCGTCGAGCGGCTCGAGCAGGTTGACGCAGCGGAGCAGGGTGCTCTTGCCGCTGCCGCTCGGGCCGATCACGACCAGGACCTCGCCGGCGGGGACCTCGAGGTCGATCCCGTCGAGGACGAGGTTGTCACCGAAGCTCTTGCGCACGCCTTGCAGCCGCACCATCGGTGCAGCCCCGATCCGCTCTTCCGCTACGACCACCTGCCCCCTTCCCGTTTCCTGTGTGCAGAAGATACGGCACCGGCGGGCGCGGCGAGCATCGGATTACGATTTTCTCGCCCGGTACGCTTCGGGTGACCGTGCGCCGTCTGCTGTGGACCCTGCCGGTGTCGATCGCGATCGCCCTCGCCGCGGGCGCCGCGGCACGCGGTCCCGTGACGCAGCGGGGGACCGTCACCCGTGTGCTCGACGGCGACACGCTCGTCGTCCGGCTTGCCGGCGGGAAGTCGGCACGGATCCGAATCGCGGGCATCGCCGCGCCGGCCGGCGGCGACTGCTACTCGGCCGCGGCGGCGCGCCGGACCCGAGCGCTGACCCTGCACGGGCGGGTGACCCTCGACGCTGCCGGAGGACGCTGGTATGTGAGCCTGCCGGGCGGCGCCGACCTCGGTCGCTCGCTGGTTGCGGACGGTTTCGCGCAGCTCGACGTCTGGGGGCCGACGTTCGCCCGCTTCGCCGACTATGTCCCCACTGCACAACTCGCCCAGACCAGGGCGAACGGACTGTGGCGCTCGTGCTCTGCCGACGTCGCCGCGGCGCTGACGCCCGTCAAGGACGTGGTCGCGACCGGAGCGAACGCGATGTTCGCACTCGAGCTGACGAACAAGGGGCCGCTGGCCGCGCCCGAGGTCACCGTCGATCTTCGTCCCCCCGCCGGCTCGTCGTTCGTCTCGGTCGACGTCAGCGCGGGCACGTGCGCGATCCACGGCTGGCATGCGCAGTGCTCGTTGACGTCGCTCGCACCGGGCGCGTCCGCAAACGGAACGGTCGTGGTCACGACCACCCAGTCCGGAACGCTCGCCGTGCGTGCCGCCGAGAAGTTCGCCTGGTGCACGCGCCCGCCATGCGGGTCGACTCCGGTCGCCGACTGGAACCGGCAGAACGACATCGCCGGCGGCTTCCTCGCGGTCGGCGACACGGGGACGGCTCCACCGGTCCTCTGCGCGGAGAGCTACCCGACCGTGTGCGTCCCGCCGCCCCCGCCGCGGCTCGAGTGCAACGACATCCCCTACAAGAACTTCCAGGTGCGACGCGACGTCCCGAGCGCTGACCCGCAGCATCTCGACAACAACGGGGACGGCGTCGGTTGCACGTTCGATGACTACTAGACGGGTCGCACTCCTGCTCGCCGCCGCGGCCAGCGTGCTCGCTGCGGTCGTTCTGCCACGCGGCAACGCAGCCGCGCCGGCCGATCTCGAGCAGCTTACGGACGTGCAGTTCGTCGTCGTCTGCCGGTTCAGCCACATGAACTTCGACGACCCGATCGTCTACCCCGGCAAGCCGGGGCGCTCCCACGAGCACACCTTCTTCGGAAACGTCTCGACGGACGCCGACTCGACGACGCAGTCCCTCCACGGGGCGGCGACGACGTGCTCGCGCTCCGAGGACACAGCGGCGTACTGGGCTCCGATGCTCTACGTCAACGGCGGGCCGGTCGCGCCGGATGACGCGAAGATCTACTACCGCCGCCGCACGGTGCAGCGTCTGCGCGCGTTCCCGCCCGGCCTGGAGATCGTCGCGGGCGACTCACACGCGACGAAGGCTCAAAGCCTGCGGATCACGTACTGGGACTGCGGCGAGAACCAACACGGTCGCTTCCCCCCGACGAGCACGATTCCGACGTGCACCGGTGGCAAGAACCTGTCGTTGCACGTGCGTTTCCCGGACTGCTGGAACGGCCGCGACCTGGACAGCGCCGACCACCAGTCGCACATGGCCTACTCGACCGAGGGGCGCTGCCCGGCCGGGCATCCAGTCGCCGTGCCGTCCATCGACCTGATCGTGCGTTATCCGATTGCTCCTGCCGCGGCTGCCGAGCTGGCCTCGATGGGCCAATACTCCGGTCACGCGGACTTTGTGAACGCCTGGCAGCAGGACGGCCTCACGCGGCTCGTCGACGACTGCCTCAACGCCTTGCGGAACTGCGGGCCTGCTCCTTAGCGTTCGCGATAGACGATGCGCCCGCGTGCGAGGTCGTACGGCGACAACTCGACCTTGATGCGGTCGCCGGGCAGGATCCGAATCCGGTACCGCCTCATCCTGCCGGCCGTGTAGCCGAGCGTCTCGTGGCCGTTGTCGAGCGCGATCTTGTACATGCCGTTGCGATACGCCTCGACGACCTCGCCTTCGAGTTCGATCTTTTGTTCCTTTTCTGCGATCTCGTGCCCTTTCGTCGGAAGAAACGGAGGCTGCGCGCGGCGCGAACGCCGCGCGCTCGCCTACGCCGAGATGAGCTGGACGTTGCGGGCCTGCGGGCCCTTCGCGCCTGCCTCGACCTCGTACGTCACCTTCGCGCCCTCGGTGAGCGACTTGAAGCCGCTGCCCTCGATCGCGCTGAAGTGGACGAAGACGTCGTCACCGCCGTCTTCCTGCGCGATGAAGCCGTAGCCCTTCGCGTCGTTGAACCACTTGACTGTTCCGGTTGCCATGTTCACACCTCCCTTGCTGCTAACTCACGAACGTGCAGCGGAGAATGCAAACGCATCGACCGGTACTCGCTCTTGTGCCTTGTGCAGAGAGGAAAGTAGCAGCTATTTCCGGACGAGGCGAGCCGCTTTGGTGAGGACCTCGCCCAGAATGCCTACGATTTCGTCAAATTCTCGGGGACCGGCCACGAGCGGCGGCGAGAGCTGGATCACCGGGTCGCCTCGATCGTCGGCCCGGCAGATCAGACCGCGCTCGAAGAGCTCGTTCGAGAGGAAGCCGCGCAGGAGCGTCTCGGACTCCTCGTGGTCGAAGCTCTGCCGCGTCCCCTTGTCCTTGACGAGCTCGAGCGCCCAGAAGTAGCCGGCTCCACGCAGGTCTCCGACGATCTCCAGGTCGAGCAGCTGCGCAAGCGTGTCCCGGAAGCGCTCCTCGTTTTCCCGCACGTTCTCGATGATCCGCTCGCGGCGCATGATCTCGATGTTCTTGAGCGCGATCGCGCACATCACGGGATGGCCGCCGAACGTGATCCCGTGCATGAACGTGCGGGTGCCCTCGAGGAACGGCTCCAGCAGCGAATCGCGGGCGATCACTGCTCCGATGGCGGCGTACGCGGACGACAGCCCCTTCGCGGACGTGATCAGATCCGGACGGATGTCGTAGCGCGCGGAGGCGAACCAGTCGCCGATCCGTCCGAAGCCGGTGATCACCTCGTCCGCGCAGAGCAGGATTCCGTGGCGGTCGCAGATCTCGCGGACGCCGGCGAAGTAGCCGATCGGCGGCGTGAAGGAGCCGCCGGAGTTCTGAACCGGCTCCAGGATCACCAGCGCGACCGTCTCCGGCCCGGCCTGGAGGATCGACTCCTCGAGGTCGTCGAGCAGGAAGCGCGTGAACTGCTCCTCGGTCTCGTCCGGCGGGCGGTGGTAGCGGTTCGTGTTGCGCACGTGGACGACGTCCGGAACAAGCGGCTCGAACGGCGTGCGGAGCTGTGAGACGCCGTTGATCGAGAGCGCGCCCATCGTCGTGCCGTGGTAGGCGAGCCGCCGCGAGACCGCCTTCCAGCGGCGCTCGCCGCGCGCAGCGTGATATTGGCGTGCGAGCTTCCACACTGACTCGACGGCCTCGGATCCCCCGGAGACGAAGAAGGAGCGGTTGAGGTCGCCGGGCGCGATCGAGGCGAGCTCGGCGGCGAGCTCGATCGCGCGCGGGTGCGCGTACGACCAGTTGGTGTAGAACGGCAGTTCGCGCATCTGCGCGTGTGCGGCCGCGCCGATCTCGTCGCCGAACGAGTAGCCGATGTTGACGGCGAACAGCCCGGCCAGCGCGTCCAGGTAGCGCTTGCCGTTCGCGTCCTCGAGATAGCAGCCGTCGCCGCGGACGATGATCGGTACGTCCGTCTCGCGGTACGCGCCCATGCGCGTGAAATGGAGCCAGAGATGCTCGTGCGCGAGCCGCTGGAGCTCGTCGGTTCTTGTCGGCGACTTGGTTGTGGCCATCCGGTGATCCTAGATGGGCCTGGCGTCGAGCGGCATCTCGCCGTCGCGTTCGACGCGATAGGCCGTCGCTCCCTCGCGCGCACTGATCACGCCCTCGAGCTCCGTCCCGACGAAGTGCAGGCCGACGAGGTCGTCCGCTGCATATCCCGCGGGCAGCGCGCCCTCGGCGACCAGCCGCCGGTACACCGGCCGCCGTCGCTCCTCGCCGTCGTAGTGCGGGCAGAAGCTGCCCGCGAAGAAGCCGAGGCAGCCGTCGATCGGCGCGAGTTGCGGCCCGAACGAGTCGGTGACACCGGACTCGAACCAGCAGAGCGCGCCGGCACTCCAGCCGGTGAGGACGATGCCGCGTTCCCATGCTTCGCGCAGCACCCCGTCGACCCCGTGGATGTTCCAGATCGCGAGCATGTTCGCGGTGTTACCGCCTGAGACAACGATTATGTCGGCGTCGAGAAGACGTTCACGTACGTTCTCCGGCATGCCGAACAGCGCCACGTGCGCCGGCTCGCACCGCGATGCGGGCCACTGTTCATAGAACGACGTCGTCGAGAGCGCGGCATCGCCGGTCGCCGTACCGAGGAAGCGGACGCGCGGCCGTGTCGCGCCCGTCAGCTCGAGGACGTAGTCGCGCAGCCGCGGTTCCCCCTGGAACCCCCCGAAGGCGACGACGTGGCGCTCGCGAGCCGCCACTCAGCGCGGTGGCCGCCGCAGCGGAACCTCGTCCTGTGCCTCGTCCTCGAGCGGAACCGCGTCCTCGTCGAGGTCGAAGTCGAAGCCTCGTTCCCACGGATCGAGGTCGCGCTCGAGGACGGGTTCCGGCGGCGGGAGGACGCGAACGTGCTTGACCGGCTCGACCACGGGCTCCGGCTGCTGTACCGGCTCGCGCATCCGGCGGCGCCAGGCCCACCGGCGTCGCGGGCCTTCGTCGGTGTGATCCTCGATCAGCACCGGCTCCTCCTCGAACACCCGCGCCGGCTCGGGCTCGGCTTCGGCAGCGGCAGCGGGCTCGAGCTCGGGCTCCGGCTCGGGCTCGGCCTCGGGTTCCTCGTCTTCCACTGCTGCGACGGCGGCGGGCTCCGGCTGTTCGGCGGCCTCGGGCTCCGGCTCGTGACGGCGGCGCCAGAAGCGACGGGCCGGATGCGGCTCGGGCACGAGCTCAGGCTCGGCCGGCTCGGCGACCGGCTCGGGCTCCTCCGCGACCGGCTCGGGCTCCGGCAGCTCGGCAACCGGCTCAGGCTTCTCCGCGACCGGCTCAGGCTCCTCCGCGACCGGCTCGGGCTCCAGCAGCTCGGCAACCGGCTCGGGCTCCTCCGCGACCGCCTCGGGCTCCGCTTCGACTTCGTCCTCGACGACGGGCTCCGGCTCCGGCGCTTGCTCCGCCGCCTCGCCCTCGACGTCCGGCACCGGCCCCTCGAACTCCGCAGTCGACTCGCCCGGCGCGGGCTCTGCCGCGAGCAGCGGCTCGGCATCTGTTTCGGCCTCCGGCTCGTCGAACGTCACGGCGCCCATCACGGTCAGCGCCTCCGGGCCGGAGGGCTCGGCGAACGCGGCCCACCCGACCGGCTCGAGCTCTTCTTCTTCCGCGGCGGGCGCGACGACAGGCTCGACAACGGGCTCGTCCAGCGCCGGCGGCGGTTCGGCCGGAGCAACCGGGCGCGTCAGCGGCGCACGCTCGCGGCCGGCGACGAACTCGGCCCCGGCCGCGATCACGAATGCGAGTCCCATCACAGCAACGATCTCCCACGTGCTGAAGCTCGCGACCGCGACGACGACCGCGACGACAATCAGAAACGCGACCTCGAGCGCGATCCGCGGCACCGCCGCCGGCAGGCCCGCGCCCACCGTCGGCGTCGGCGCTACGGGGTAGCCGCGCGGGTACGGGCTCCAGCCGGCGACCCGAATCGACCGGAGGTCGGCGCGCAGCTCCGCGGCCTGGTGCCGGAACGTCTCGACGGCCTCGAGCGTGCGCAGGGTGGAGTCCAGTTGCGCGAGATGCTCGTAGAAGGCGGCGAACGCCCCCTCGACCGCCTCGGCGTCGTAGCCGTCGCCCCGCGGCAGGTCTGCCGGTCTCGGCAGGGGCCGACGCTCTTCTGGACGCTGCGGCGTCGGCCAGTCCTCACTCATCGGTTCAGTATGCCGCGATTTACGACTTGGGCTCAGGATCGAACCGATAGCCCACGCCGTACCGCGTATGGATGAACGCGTGCCGGGAGGCACGGCGATCGATCTTGTCGCGGAGCTTGCGGACGAAGACGTCCACCGTCCGGTCGCGGTACGTCTGCCTCCGCCCCCAGAGGCTTTGCAGCAGCTCGTCGCGAGTGACCACGCGTCCGCGCTCGCGGGCGAGTGCGTAGAGGAGCCGGAACTCGGTCGGCGTCAGGTCGGCGCTTCGTCCGTCGAGGTACGCCTGCACGACCTGGGGATCGATGCGCAGCTCCTCGATCTCGATCGGGTCGCCGGTCTGGACGCGGGCCGCGGACGCGCCGCGGCGCGCCGCCGCGCGCACGCGCGCGACCAGCTCCTGCATGGCGAACGGCTTCACGAGGTAGTCGTCCGCGCCGAGCTCGAGGGCACGCACTCGGTCCTCTTCGGTTCCACGCGCGCTGACGACGACGATCGGTGTGCCGATTCCCTCCTTGCGCGCCGTCTCGATCACGGTCCAGCCGCTCAACTCGGGGAGCATCAGATCGAGCACGCATACGTCCGGCTGCTCGTAGCGGAGGCGTTGCAGCCCGGTGCGGCCGCGGGCGACCCAGGATGGATCGAAGCCGGCCGCACGCAGATGCCGCGCCATTCCGTCGGCGATGACCTGATCGTCCTCGACGATCAACACTTTCGCCACGTTGCCAATCCTGCCGGGCGCATTGCGTCCGATGGGTTCGCGGCTGGTGAACGGTTGGTGAACGGACGGTGAACGACGCGCGCCCCTTGCACTCGGAAGACTCGACGTCCGTGCGTCCCTCGACGGCGTGGAGGACGGTCTCTGGTATCTCGAGCGGCTTGCGGCGCTGGGTGTCACCGTGCTCAATCCACCGAACGCTCTGCGCCTCGCGCACGACAAGTTGCTCTCCGCCACCGCATTGACGGCGGCCGGCCTGCCGCATCCACGCACGCTGTCGGTAGGAAACGGCAACGCCGAGCCGCCTCTGCCGTTTCCCTTCGTGCTCAAGCCGCGCTTCGGTAGCTGGGGAAGGGACGTGGTGCTCTGCGAGAACCGGCTGAGCTGGCGGCGCGCCCTCATGACCCTCGCAACGCGGGATTGGTTCTCGCGTACCGGCGCGCTCGCACAGGAACTCGTACCGCCGCTCGGACACGACCTGCGCATCCTCGTCGCGCGCGGCAAGGTGATCGGCGGCGATCTCGTCGGCGTCGACCTGCTCCCAGCCGGGCCCGGCCGTTACGCCGTGCTCGAGATGAACGGCGCCGTCGACTTCACGCCCGAGTACGCGCTGCGCGGCGACATCTTCGCGGCCGCGACCGGGCTGCTGGTAGGCAAGCGCCGCCTCGCGGCGATCGCCTAGCGCTAGCGGCCGAGGTCCTGCTGATGCGACGCGTCGGTGAACTCGCGAAACTCGCCGGTGACCAGATACGCCGTCTGCTCGCCGATGTCTACCGCATGGTCGCCGATCCGCTCGAGACAGCGAGACACGATGATCATCCGGAGTCCCCACTCCCGATACTCTGGGTCGCCACCGAGCTCGAGCACGTGCTCGACAGCTCGGCGATTCGCGCGGTCGATCAGCTCATCGAGGTCGACGAGCGATGTCGCGCCGTCGACATCTCGGTTCGCGAACGAGTCGAGCGCGACGCGGATCATCTCCTCGGCCCGTGAGCCCATCTCTTCGAACGCGTCGAGCATCGCAGCGTCGGGCTCGACCTCGCCGGCGAGCTTGAGCAGCTTCGCGATCGTCACGCAGTAGTCGCCCATCCGCTCGAGATGGAGGTTCGAGTGCAGCATCGCCAGGACGAGGCGGAGGTCCATTGCGACCGGTGTCTGGCGGGCGAGGAGCAGCTGGATGCGGTTCTCGATCTCGAAGTAGTGGCGGTCGATCTCGTCGTCGAACGCGATGACCTCGTCTGCGAGCTCGAGGTCGCTCTGAGCGATGGCGTTCAGCACGCCGCGCAGTGAACGAAGGACGTAGTCGCCTTCCTCCTGGATCGCCGTCTCGACGGCGTCCAACTCCTCTTGGAAGCTGACGCGCATCGAGTCCATCTACCCGAAACGACCGGTCACGTAGCCCTCCGTGCGCGAGTCGGACGGCTGGGTGAAGATCTTCTGGGTCTCGTCGTACTCGACGAGAATCCCGTTGCGAGAGCCGTCCTCGTGCACGTCGAGCGAGAAGAAGGCGGTCATGTCGGCGACTCGGGCGGCCTGCTGCATGTTGTGCGTGACGATCACGATCGTGTACTCCCGCTTCAGGTCGTGGATCAGATCCTCGATCGCGGACGTCGCGATCGGATCCAGCGCCGAGGCAGGCTCGTCCAGGAGCACGACGTCCGGCTCGACGGCCAGTGCGCGCGCGATACAGAGGCGCTGCTGCTGGCCGCCCGAGAGCGCGAGCGCGCTGCGCTTGAGGCGGTTCTTGACCTCGTCCCAGAGGGCGGCCTGCTCGAGCGCCCGCTGGACCCGGTCGTCGAGGCCCTTGCGCATTCCGAGCACCCGTGGAGCCCAGGCGACGTTGTCGTAGATCGACTTCGGGAACGGGTTCGGCTTCTGGAAGACCATGCCGATCCAGCGCCGGACGGACACCGGGTCTACGCCGGGCCCGTAGAGATCCTGGTCCTGAAAGAGCACCTTGCCGTCGACCCGCGCGCCGGGAATGAGGTCGTTCATGCGGTTCAGGCAGCGGATGAACGTCGACTTGCCGCAGCCGGAAGGCCCGATCAGCGCCGTCACCATGTTGCGGTAGATCTCGAGGTTGACGCCCTTCACCGCGGGGTTCTTTCCGTAGTGGACGCTCAGATCGCGGACGTCGAAGACGACCTCGCGATGGACCGCCGCCCGAGAGTCCTGCCGCTGCGCGACCTCGATCGGCGCCACGGGAATGATCGTATCGTCGGTTGGGGTCATCTCCTCCTCTTTCGCGCTCACCGCGTCAGCTTCCGCCGGCTCCCGGCGAGGAACGCCTTGGACACGATGCTCAGGATCAACACGAACGTCATCAACACCAAGGCCGCAGCCCAGGCCCTCTCGTGGTCTTCAGGGTTCGGGGACTCCAGGAACTCGAAGATCGTCAGCGGGATCGACTGCAACGCCTGCTTCGGATCCCAACTCAGCTGGCTCGTCGTCACCGACGAGACGAAGAGGAGCGGAGCCGTCTCGCCCGCGGCGCGGGCGACCGCGAGCGTCGCGCCTGTGAAGATTCCGCCGAGGGCGCTCGGAAGGACGATCCCGAGGGTCGCGCGCCAGCGGGAGGCCCCGAGGGCGAGGCTGCCCTCGCGCAGCGCGTCGGGCACGAGCGCGAGAACCTCCTGCGTCGAGCGCGCGACGAGCGGCAGCATGATGATTGCGAGCGCGAACGACGCCTTCCAAGCGGCCTGGCCGCTGCCGATCACGAGCAGGCCGAAGACGAAGATGCCGATCACGATCGAGGGCAATCCGTTGAGGACGTCGAGCACGAGACCGATGCTGCGACGCAGACGAGGCGGCGCGAGTTCGTTGAGGTAGATCGCGATCAGCACCCCGATCGGCAGTGCCATCACCGTCGCGACGAGGACAATCACGATCGAGCCTGCGATCGAGTTCGCGATCCCGCCGCCCGTTTCGCCGAAGGTGGGCGGGAGCTTCGTGAAGAAGTCTTTGTCCAGCGCGCCTGCTCCGCGCTTCGCCACGGCCCAGACGACGAGTCCCAGTACCGCGACCGCAGCGAGTGCGGCGAGCGTGCCGAGCGCCTCCATCGCGTGATTGACGAGCTTGCGACGGCGCAGCTGCGCCGTCGGCCTGAGCGAGTAGCGCGCGTGCTCCCGCGTGCTCATGCGCCACCCGTCCGCTGGAACTCGAAGCGGCGCACGATCAGCTGCGCGACGACGTTCGTCAAGAGCGAGATCAGCAGCAGGATCAGCGCCAGGTAGACGAGCGAGGCGACTTGCAGATTCGTCGCGGCGCCCTGGTATTGCGCTGCGATGCGGCTCGCGAGCGTGTCACCGCTCTGGAACAGGGAGACATGGATCCCGAGCAGTCCGCCGATCACCTGCGTGACCGCGATCGCTTCGCCGACGGCACGACCGAGTCCGAGGATGACGGCAGCGACCAAGCCCCCACGCGTGTACGGGAGCACGACCCCGCGGATCATCTCCCACCGTGTCAGGCCGAGTGCAAGCGCACCATCCTCGAGCTCGTCGGGTACTGCGAGAAACAGCTCGCGCGCAATCGACGCGGTGATGGGGATGATCATGATCGTCAGCACGATCACCGCGGTGAGCAAGCCGGTGCCGGTCGCCGGCACGCCGCCGGAGAAGAACGGCGTCCAGCCGAGCGTGCGGCTGAGGAACGGCTCCAGGTGGTCGTGCAGGAACGGCCCGAGCACGAAGATCCCCCAGAGGCCGATCACCACGCTGGGGATCGCGGCGAGCATCTCGACGAGTGCGCCGATCAGGCCGCGCACAACCCGGGGGGCAAGCTCGCTGAGAAAGAGCGCGATCGCGATCGACAGCGGCGCTGCGAGCAGGACCGCGAGCAACGACGTGTACAGGGTGCCCCAGATGAAGTCGAGGGCGCCGAACTTCGTCTTGACCGGGTCCCAGGCGTGCGAGGTCACGAAGCCGAGGCCGAACTTCTGGATCGACGGCCATGCCTGGTCGAAGAGCTCGTACACGAGCAACGCGACAAGCACGAGCGCGCCGAAGGCGGCGCCGCCGGTCAGCCCGTAGAGCGTGAAGTCGCCGAGCCTGTCGCCGAGACTGCGTGTCGACAGCCCGAGTGGGCGCGTCGGCGTTGCCGCAGGTGCGCTCATCGGCCTCGACACTAAGGGCGGAACGACGGGCAGCGAAGGCAGTTCACCACTTCGTCACCAGACCGCTACCGCCCTTTTGCCCACAGAGAGAGCCTCGGTAGCGACGCTGGTCCCGACAACGCATGGACCAAGGTCAGGAGGAGTAAACGTGTTGAACAAAGGTCTCTTCGTCGGGCTGACTGCGGCGCTCGCGCTCGCAGTGGGCGCAGGTAGCGGCGGGGCGACAACGGGCGGAAAGGCCGCCGACTCGCTCAAGGGTGCCGGCGCGACGTTCCCGTTCCCGCTCATCTCACAATGGCTCCCGAAGTACGAGTCGGCGACCGGCGTCCACGTCGACTACAACCCGATCGGATCCGGCGGCGGCATCGCGGCGATCACCAACCGCACCGTTGACTTCGGCGCAAGCGACGCGCCGCTGACACCGGACCAGTTCCGCGCATGCAACGGCTGCGTCCAGATTCCCTGGGTCCTGTCCGCGAACGCCGTTGCGTACAACGTGCCGAATTCGCCGGCGCACCTGAAGATCACCGGCAAGCTGATCGCCGACATCTACCTCGGCAAGGTCACGAACTGGAACGACCCTGCACTACGCAAGATCAATCCGGGGGTCAACCTTCCGGACCTCAAGATCACGCCGATCTTCCGCTCCGATTCCAGCGGCACCACGTACAACTTCACGGACTACCTCTCGAAGGTCAGCTCCGCGTGGGTTTCGCAGGTCGGTAAGGGCACGCAGGTGAACTTCCCGGCCGGCGTCGGCGGCCGCGGCTCGTCGGGAGTCTCCGGAGTTCTCACCCGGACCCCGGGCGGGATCATGTACGCCGACATCGCCTACTCGCTTGCCGGCCACTTCCACTTCTTCCGGGTTCAGAACCGCGCCGGTAAGTACCAGCTGCCGGGGCTCCGCGGCATCGCAGCCGCGGCGTCGTCGATCAAGAAGACGTCACAGATCCCCGCGGACAACGAGATATCGATTGTGAACCCGGCGAAGTCGAACGCACTCGCCTATCCGATCTGCACATTCAGCTACGTGATCCTGCCACTCAAGACGGACCGAGCCCCGGCGCTGAAGAAGTTCGTCTTCTGGGCGCTCACGGGCGGCCAGAAGTACGGGCCGAAGCTGCTCTTCCAGCCGATCCCCAAGCCGGTGCTCGTCCGCGCCGAGCAGACGCTGAAGAAGGTTCACGCCTAGGGCTCCCACGGACAGGTCCGGGGTCAGACCCCGGACCTTGTCCGTTAGAAGATGCCCTCGATCGGCCAATAGCAGGCCGCCGCGACGAGCGCGGCTGCGGGGATCGTCAGGATCCAGGCCACCACGATCGAGCCTGCGACGCCCCAGCGCACCGCCGAGAGCCGCTTCGTCGCGCCAGCACCCATGACCGCGCCGGAGATGACGTGCGTCGTCGAGAGCGGATACCCGAAGTGCGTCGCCGCGTAGATCACGGTGCCTGCGGTCAGTTGCGCAGCGAAGCCGCTCTCCGGCTGCATCGAGAAGACACGTTGTCCGAGCGTCCGCATGATCCGCCAGCCGCCGACGTAGGTGCCGGCCGCAATCGAAACGCCGGCGGCGATCTTCACCCAGGTCGGGATGTAGAAATGATCGAGCGAGCCGTGCGTGAAGAGTGCCAGCGCAATCACGCCCATCGTCTTCTGTGCGTCGTTCGCTCCGTGCGTGAAGGCGACCCAGGTTCCGGACGCGAGCTGGCCCAGTCGGAAGGTGCGATTCGCGACACCCGGCGTCATCCACTGGAACAGCCAGTAGATGGCGAGCAGCACGCCGAAGGCCACGACGAACGCGATGGTCGGCGCGAGGAGCGCCGGAAACGCGACCTTGTGCGCGATGTCGTGCCACTCCACCCCCTTCGAGCCGGACTGGACGAGCGCAGCGCCGATCAGACCGCCGATCAGGGCATGGGAGGAAGACGAAGGCAGTCCGAACCACCATGTCAGGAGGTTCCAGACAATGGCGCCGATCACGGCGGCGAGCACGGTCTTCTCGGTCGCCAAGCCGCTGTCGATGACCCCCTTTCCGACGGTCTTCGCGACGGCTGTTGTGACGAACGCGCCGGCGAGATTCGCGACGGCCGCGATGAGTACGGCCATCCGCGGCGTGAGCGCGCGTGTCGAGACGGAGGTGGCGACGGCGTTGGCCGTGTCGTGGAAGCCGTTCGTGAAGTCGAAGCCGAGCGCGACGGCAACCGTGATGACGAGAAGCGCTGTCTCCACGCTAGCGGCGCACTTCAGCGGTTCTTGACGAGGATCGCCTCGAGGACGTCGGCGGCGTTCTCGCACGCGTCGACGGCCTCTTCGAGCTGCTCGTGGATGTCCTTCCAGCGCAGGACGACGAGCGGGTCCCCCGCTTCGGCGAACAGCTCGGCGACGCTCTCGCGATTCAGGCGATCGCCTTCGTCCTCGAGCTCTCGCAACTCGTCCAGCTGACGGCGCGAGTCCTTGAAGCCCTCGAGGAGGTTGACCGCGCCCTCGAGCTTCGTTGCGGCGCGGTGGATGATCTCGGCCTGTCGCTTGGCCTTGTCGCGGATCTCCGTAACTCCGTAGCCGACCACGTACCCCGCCGCCTCGTCGATGTGGTCGCAGATGTCGTCGAGCGCGCCGGCGAGGCGATACATGTCGTCCCGGTCGAAGGGAGTCACGAACGTGCGGTTGAGCAGGTCGACGATCTCGTGGGTGTAGCGGTCCCCGGCATGCTCGGCTTCTTTGATCTCGCGCAGCAACGTGTCGCGGTCGTTCGGGAAGTCGTCGAGCATGCGCTTCAGGAGGCGCGAGATCTCGACCGCGTTTGCGGCTGCGGCGTTGTAGAGCGCATAGAACTCACGACGCTGGGGGACGAGCGAGATCCGGGCCACGGAGCCTCCACTGGTGAAGAAGTGATGAAGGCGGCGAGTATGCCGATCAGGCCGGGAACGTGCAGCGGACGTCGAGTCCCACCTCACCGGGACCGCGACGTGCTTCGACCGCGCCACCTGCCGCGGTGACGACGTGCTTGACGATCGCGAGACCGAGACCGGTGCCCCGGGAGGTGCGAGCACGGTCACCGCGGAAGAAGCGCTCGAAGAGGCGCGACAGCTCGTCGTCCGGCACCCCGCTGCCGTTGTCCAGCACCGAGACGACCACGTGATCGCCCTCGCGGCGGGCGGACACGGTGCAGCGTGCGCCGTCACCCGCGTAGCGAATCGCGTTCGCCAGGAGGTTCTCCACGACGACGCGCAGCATCCGAGGGCGCAGCGGCGCCTCGGCGTCGTCGGCCACGACCCGGACGAGCTCGATGTTGGCGCGCTCGGCACTGGGCCGGAGCGCCTCGAGGACTTCGTCGACGACAGGTCCCACCCGCGTCGGCGTCAGCGACACCACGGCGCGTCCGGTCTCGAGCTCGCTGAGGAAGAGCGTGTCGTCGACGAGCTCCGTCATCTGCAGCACCTCGGCTCGGGCCTGCGCCACGAGCTCCGCCGTGTCCTGGCCCTCCAGCGTCGCGCTGTCGAGGAGTGCGAGCAGGCGCGCGAGCGGCGTCCGCAGCTCGTGCGAGACGGCCGCCGTGAAGCCCATTCTCAGCTCGAGGAATGGGTCTTCGGCCATCATTGACCGAGTATGGCGAAGGTGTTGATCGTCGAGGACGACGAGGTGATCGCCCAGGCGATGTGCCGTCACCTGCAGGCCGCGGGGCACGAGCCGAAGTGGGTCGCGAAGGGCGAACAGGGCCTCGCGGCACTGCGGTACGAGGCGCCCGACGTCTGCGTCCTCGACTTGATGCTCCCGCAGCGCGACGGTTGGAGCGTCATCGAGACTGCGCGGACCGAGGGAATCGGAACGCCGATCGTCGTGGTCAGCGCGCGCGGCACCGAGCACGATCGCGTGCACGCCCTCGACATCGGCGCGGACGACTACCTCGTGAAGCCGTTCTCGATGAACGAGCTCGTCGCGCGGGTGCAGGCCGCCGCGCGGCGCGGTGTCAGCGCGCCCGAGCCGGCGCGGGGCGAGGCGATCCAGATCGAGGAGCTGCGCATCGATCCTCGTGAGGTCCAGGCGTTCGTCGACGGCGAGAGCTGCGAGTTGACGCCGACGGAGTTCAGGCTTCTGTACCAGCTGGCGCTCGACCGCGACCATGTCGTCTCGCGCGACGAGCTGTTGCAGAAGCTGTGGGGACGGCGCGAGTCGCACCGCGACAGGACGGTGGATGTGTTCATCCGCCGCCTGCGCGAGAAGGTCGACAAGCGCGCCCCACGGCACACCTTCATCCAGACTCGCTACGGAGTCGGCTACAAGCTCGAGCCGTCTTCGAAATGAAGGCGATGTGGGAGGATCGTCAGCGAGACCACGATCGAAGGGAGATGAGATGAGGGGGAAGCTCGTCACGCTCGTCGTCGCGCTCGCTGCGCCGCTGCTGCTCGCGGCATCCGCATGGGCTGACCAGTCCTTCCATACGAGCCACGCCGACGTGCACCCCGTCGCGGGCGCACCGCTGCGCTCCGGCTTCGTCAACGACATCCACACGCAGGGTGTCACGATCGGCGCCGAAGAGCGGTACCAGCTGAACGGTGCGCAGCCTGACACGACGTACACCGTCGCGTTGTGGATCTACGCGGCCGGCAGCGGCTCCTGCGCGGGAACGCCGGTGTTCAAGTTCGCGACGGAGACGTTCACGACGAATGCCGCCGGCAACGGCGAGGCGGGTCACACCTTCTTCGCGAACCCGAACGCGCCGCCGCCGAGCCCGGTGCCGATCCCGATCAAGTGGGTGTTCAGCACCGGCGGCGTTCCGCAGTACGAGTCCGATTGCGTGCTCGTCACGCTCGGTTGAGCTCGCCTGGGCGCGGACGGGGCTCTGCCTCGTCCGCGCTCAGCTCAACGCCAGAAGCCCGACACCGGCCGCGACGAGCGCTGCTCCGACGAATCGCGCCCGCGTGATGTGCTCGCGGAGCACGACGGCCGCGAGCACGGTTGCGATCACGACTCCGGTCTCCCGCACCGCGGAGACCGCTGGAGCAGACGCGTGACGAAGAGCGAGCAGAACGAGGAGATACGCAGCCGCTGAGAGCACGCCGACGGCGACGGTCACCGGCGACAGCGCAGCCCGCACCCGACGGGCGCCCACGAACGGCGGGTAGGCGACCGCCGCAGCGAGCATGACGAACAGTGCGTAGGACGGCGCGTCGGCATGGCGGATCCCGTAGCGGTCGATCACCGTGTAGGCGCCGATCACGCACGCGATCAGGAAGCCGAGGGCCGTGCCACGGGAGCCGCTCGCGCCGCGCACCATCAGCACTCCTGCGGCGACGACGAGCACACCGAGGGCTTCTGCGGCGGAAACGTGGGTGCGGACGACGAGGACCGCAATGACGAGGGCGGCCACCGGCGCGAGCCCTCGCGCGACGGGATAGACCAGCGAGAGCTCGAACCGTCGGTACGCGGCAGCGAGCAGCGCGACGTAGACGAGCTCGAGAAGCCCGGACGGAACCGCGTACCGCCACACGCTCCCGTCGACGTCCCACGTCACTGCAGCGAGGGGCGCAAGCATCGCGACGAAGACGATCACCGACACGGCCGTGGCTGCCTCCGCGTCCCGCGAGCCCCGGAGGAGCAGGTTCCAGACGGCGTGCAGAAACGCGGCGCCGAGCGCGAGCCCTAGCGCGCCGCCGTTCACCTAGTCGCGGACGATCGGCAGGCCGGTCGCGACCTGACGCCTCCCGCCGGACTGGTAGACGACGTCGACCGAGTCGTTCTGCCGGTACGTGCCCGCGATCCCGAGCAGCATCGAGAGCCAGCGGATCGTCCCGAGCTTTCCCTCCTTCGCGAGCGGCCGCTCGAACTCGAGTGCGTTCCCCTCGCGCCGAAAGTCACGACCCTCGACCTGCGGCACACCGTTCACGAACACCTCGATCTCGCCGTGCACGTACGGGGGAAGCTCCACACGCGCCTGTTCGGCCACGGCTCGTAGAATGCCACCCGCCCGTGCGCCGGAGACTCGTCGTCTGTCTGCTGCTCCTCGCCGGCGCACTCGCGCTCGCCGGCGTCGCGCTCGCGTCGAACGGCGGCATTGCGCCGGTGTATCCGGAGTCGCCGAACGCTGACCGAATCAAGGACGCGTACTGGCTGATCCTGGGGATCACCGGCGCCATCTTCCTGGTTGTCGAGAGCGCGCTCGTCACGTTCGTGATCCGCTACCGGCGCCGCGGCAGGACGCGCGACGCCGAGGGGCCGCAGATCCACGGCTCGACGAAATTGGAGGTGATCTGGACGGTGATCCCCGTGCTGATCATCGCCGCGATCGTCTCCTTCGTCTTCTACAAACTGCCCGGGATCAAGAACCCGCCGGCCGCAAATGCAGGCGACCACCTGAACGTCCACGTCGAGGCGCATCAGTTCTACTGGCGCTTCATCTATCCCGACGGCAGCGAGTCGATCAACGTCCTGCAGGTGCCCGTGAACCGCGTCGTGACGTTGGACCTCACGTCGGCGGACGTGATCCACAGCTGGTGGGTACCGGCGCTCGGCGGCAAGACGGACACGATCCCCGGCAAGACGAACCACACGTGGTTCCAGGCGAGGCGCGCCGGGGTGTACCCGATCCGCTGTGCCGAGTTCTGCGGGATCCAGCACGCGGCGATGCACGGGTTCGTCCAGGTGACGAAGGGCGAGGCTCAGCCGGCGCAGCTCGGCAAGCAGGCAGTGAACGGCGTCTGCGCTTCGTGTCACGGCTTCAGGCTCGAAGGGCTGATCGGACCGGCGATCGCGTCCAGCTCGACGCTCAACAACCCCCAACAACTTCGGCAGATCATCACGCAAGGCACCGGCCGGATGCCCGCGGTCGGCAAGACGTGGGACGCCAAGCTGCTGAACGCGACGGTCGGCTATCTGAGATCGCGTTACGGCACGCAGAGCGGGAGCACGAGTGGCGGTTAGCAGCGAGACGCTCCCGGCGAGGCCGGCGTGGTACGAGGGCCGCTTCGCGCGCTGGCTGACGATGACCGACCACAAGCAGATCGGGATCCTCTACATCTCTACTACGCTCGTCTTCTTCGTCGGTGGCGGCGTGATGGCACTGCTAATGCGTTCGCAGCTCGCGACCGCCAACGAGCACTTCATCACGCGCGACGGCTACGACGAGCTCTTCACGCTGCACGGGACGACGATGATCTTCCTCGTCATCGTCCCGATCCTCGCGGGCTTCGGCAACTATCTCGTGCCGCTGATGATCGGAGCGCGCGACATGGCGTTTCCGCGCTTGAACGCACTCTCCTATTGGCTCTTCCTCTTCGGCGGCCTGACGTTGTTCTTGTCCTTCTTCGCCTCGGGCGGAGCCGCCAAATGCGGCTGGACGTGCTACGCGCCGCTGTCCAGCTCGCAGTACGGGCCCGGCGACGGCGTCGACCTGTGGATCCTGTCCGTGCACTTGCTGTCGATCTCGTCCCTGCTCGGCGCGATCAACTTTCTCGTCACGATCCACAACATGCGCACGGCCGGCATGACCTGGATGCGCCTGCCGCTCTTCGTCTGGTCGATCGAGGTCTACGCCGCGATGCTGCTCTTCGTGCTGCCCGTGCTCTCGGTCGGCGTGACGCTGCTGATCTCCGACAGGCACCTCGGGACGCATTTCTTCGAGCCCGCGCACGGCGGCAGCTCGACCCTCTGGCAGCACGTCTTCTGGTTCTTCGGCCACCCAGAGGTCTACATCATGATCCTGCCCGCGATGGGGATCATCTCAGAGGTGATCCCGGTCTTCTCGCGCAAGCCGATCTTCGGCTACAAGGCGGTCGCCTTCTCGACGGTCACGATCGGCTTCTTCTCGATGCTCGTCTGGGCCCACCACATGTTCGCGGTCGGGATGCCGGCGTGGCTGCAGTCCTTCTTCATGCTCACCTCAGTGATCATCGCCGTGCCGACCGGCGTGAAGATCTTCAACTGGCTGGCCACCCTCTGGCGCGGAAACATCAGCTTCGACACGGCGATGCTGTTCGCGCTGGGCTTCATCGCCGTGTTCACGGTCGGCGGCATCTCCGGGATCTTCCTCGCCGCGTTCCCCGTGGACTGGCAGCTGACCGACACCTACTTCGTCGTCGCGCACCTCCATTACGTGCTGTTCGGGGGCTCGATCTTCGGGATCTTCGCCGGGCTCCACTACTGGTGGCCGAAGATGTTCGGGCGGTTGCTCGGCGAGCGGCTCGGGAAATGGACCTTCTGGCTGATGTTCCTCGGCTTCAACGTGACGTTCTTCCCCCAGCACCTGCTCGGAATGCTGGGAATGCCGCGCCGCGTCTACACCTACTCCCAGGGCGGAATCTGGGAGGTTTACAACTTCATGTCGACGATCGGCTCCTTCGTCATGGGCCTGGGCGTGCTCTTCTTCTTCATCAACGTCTTCCGCACGAACACGCTCCGCCTCGGCACGCGGGCCGAAAACGATCCCTGGCTCGGCGACACGCTCGAGTGGTACACGACCTCGCCGCCGCCGGCGCACAACTTCGACCGCGTCCCGTACGTGACGAGCGCGCGACCCTTGCGTGATCTACGACGGCGCTTGGAGGACATGCGTGCCCTCTAGCGGCGCCTGGCTACGGCTGACGGCTCTGGCGGCGGTTGCTGCGACGCTGCTCGCCGTCGTATCCGGAGTGGCCGCGCTCGGGGCGACCCACCGGGTGCTCGCCGCGCTTGCGCTGCCGCCCCTCGCGGCGCTCGTACTCGCCGGTCGCTTCGCGCGGCCGCGACTACTCGTTCCCTCGCTCGTCGCCCTGACGCTGTTCGGGCTCGCGGCGCTCGTCACGCAGCAGCAGCTGCACGTCGCGCTCGCGACGGTTGCATTCGCGGCGACGTGCGTGGTCTGCGTGCTCACGTTCCGCGGCGCCCCCGTTCCCGCCGGGGCTTGGCGCGACTATCTGACGTTGACCAAGCCGCGGATCATGACGCTGCTGCTGCTCACCGGGGCGTGCGGCTACGTCGTCGGCGCGCGCGGCATCCCTTCGCCCGGCGCCTTCGCGGCGACGATGGCCGGCCTGGCGCTCGCCTGCGGCGGCGCGTCCGCGTTGAACCACGTGCTCGACGCGGACATCGACCGCGTCATGGGGAAGCGCACGGCAAAGCGTCCCGTCGCCGCCGGCCGGCTGGAGCCCGGACGTGCGCTCGAGTTCGGCCTCGCCCTGGGAGCCGGCTCGTTCGTGCTGCTCGCGTCGACCGTGAACGTCTTGACGGCGATGCTGGCTCTCGCGGGCAACGTGTTCTACGTCCTCGTCTACACGCGCTGGCTGAAGCGCTCGACGCCGCAGAACATCGTCATCGGTGGCGCGGCCGGTGCGGTGCCGCCGCTCGTGGGCTGGGCGGGGGCGACGGGGAACCTGACGGTTCCGGCGGTCTTCCTGTTCCTGATCGTCTTCTTCTGGACGCCGCCGCATTTCTGGGCGCTCGCCCTCCTGATCAAGGACGCCTACGCGCGGGCACGCGTGCCGATGCTGCCGGTCGTCGAGGGAGAGCGCGAGACGGTTCGACAGATCGTTCTCTACACGCTCGTGATGATCGCTGTGACGCTCTTGCCGGTCGCCTGGGGGACCCTCGGGCTGCTGTACGCGAGCGCAGCGGTTGCGCTGGGCGTCGTATTCCTTTGGCTTGCCTGGTCGCTGCGTCGCGAGGTGACGAAGCCGCGCGCGTCGCTCCTCTTCCACTACTCGTTGCTGTACCTGGCATTGCTGTTCGTCGCCGCCGCAGGTGACGCAGCCCTGTGACCGAGCCGGTCCGGCAGCCCACGCATCCGGGCACCACGGTCGAGCCGGTGGACGAGAGCCGGGTGCTGGCCCGGCGCAACAACCTCGCCGCTCTCGCGCTGTTCGCATTCGTCCTCGTACTCGCCGGCGGCACCGTCGTCGTCGCGCTGGTCTACGACGCGCTCGCCAACTACTAACGCGATCTGGATCACCGAGGTCCCCGCGCACCGCGACGGGATCCGGCTCGCCGTCAAGGACCTGTTCGACACCGCCGGCGTCACGACGACCTACGGCTCGTCGATCTTCGCCGAGCACGTTCCCGTATGGACCGCGGAGGCCGTCAGCCGGCTCGAGCAGGCCGACTTCGTGACCGTCGGCAAGTCGAACCTGCACGAGTTCGCCTACGGTGTCACCTCCGAGAACCCGCACTTCGGCTGGGTCCCTAATCCGATCGCTCCCGGACGCATCGCGGGCGGATCGTCCGGTGGCTCCGCAGCTGCGCTCGCCGCAGGCCTCGCGGACGCGGCGCTGGGCACGGACTCGGGCGGGTCGATCCGGATCCCGGCCGCGTTCTGCGGCGTCGTCGGCTTCAAGCCGACGTACGGACTGGTCCCACTCGACGGCTGCTGGCCGCTCGCGCCGAGCTACGACCACGCCGGCCCGATGGCACTGAGCGTCGGCGAATGCGCCGCGATGATGGAGCCTCTGGCCGAGCTCGAAGCCGGGCCGATCGAGTTGGAGTCGCTTCGAGTCGGCGTTGCGCGCTCGTGGCTCGACGACTGCGATCCGCTCGTCCGCACACGCATCGAGCAGGCGGCGGCGGCGTTCCCCGATCGCGTCGAGGTCGACTTCCCGCTGGAAGCAGGCGACGGAGCGTGTTTCAAGCGCGACGTCGCCCGCGTGCACGAGACCCTGTTCGCGGAGCATCGGGACGAGTACGGCGAGGACGTGGCGCGAAAGATCGCCCGCTGCATCGCGGTCACCGACTCGGAGGTGGCAGAGGCCGAGCGGCGGCGGGCGGAGTTCCGCGAACGGTGCGCAGCGGCGCTCGAAGGCCTCGACCTGCTGCTTGCGCCGACGCAACCGTTCGTCGCTCCCGCCGCCGGCCGAACCCAGGACGACGCATTGCGCGAGCGGATCATCCGCTTCACCTATCCGTTCGATTCCGTCGGGTGGCCCGCGCTCGCGCTGCCGTGCGGCTCCGCCGAGGACGGGCTGCCGGCCTCGGTGCAGCTGGCTGCGCCGCAGGGGCACGATGCGCTGGTCCTTGGCGCGGGGATGTCCCTCGAGCGTGCGCTCTCGGTTTCCTGACGCCCCGCAGGCGGTGCACGGCCGGAGGGAACAGTGTGACAACACGGGCCCGGAGAGCCGGGTGCCGCCTGCGGGGCGAGGCGTCGGCGAAGCCGGGCTCCGCCCGGCGGGAGCCGACGCCGGTCAGGGAAGCGAGAGTCCCTCGAAGGAGTTATCACTCGAAAGAGGGAGAGCTAGCGGCGTTTCCGCGCCGACACAAGGCGGAGAGCCATGCGCTTCCGCCTCCCTGCAGTTCTGCTCGTCATGCTCGTCGTCGCCTCCGGCGCGACCGCCGCTACGCGGTCCGGCGCCGTCGCCACGGGTTCCCTCGCTGCGCCCCAGGATCTGCACGGATTCCTCCTGCGCGCCGACGAGCCGTCTGCGGACACGTTCACACGTACTCCTTCGTTCGCGTGGAAGCCCGTGCCAGGCGCGGTGCGCTACCAGTTCGAGCTCGCGACCGCCCGAACGTTCGCGTCCGGAGCGATCGTCACCCGCGAGACGAACCTGACATCGCCGACCGCGTCGCTGCGCGTCGCCCTCCCGTGGATCTCCGGCACGCCCTATTCGGTCTACGCGCACGTGCGCGGCATCGCGCCGGACGGCTCGACCGGTGCCTGGAGCGAGGTGTTCGGGTTCAACATGCGCTGGTCCTCGATGCCGACGCCGCTGTCGGCGCCGCCGGGCCTCCTCCGCTGGACGACTGTCGACGGCGCAACCGAGTACAACGTGTGGCTGCTCGACGCGAACAAGATCATCACGTCGCAGTCCAACGTCGCGGACGAGCGTGAGTACTACACCTTCCATCAGGAAGCCCGCTACAGCGGCACCGTGCACTGGCGGATCCGCGCCGTGCGCGCGCTCTACGGGCTCAGCCTGACCGGCCGGCAGAAGAACGGCGTTCCGGTGGTCACCTACGGCCCTTGGAGCCCCGTCTACACCGCGACCAACCCGACCTTCGCGAGCGGTGAGCTGAAGGCCTTCGAGACGATCTCGGATGCGACCTCGACGGCGGCGAAGCCCGCGGCGCACCACCTCATGCCCGCGTTCGTCTTCCAGGGGAACACGGGTCTGGACGGCACTCCCACAGAGCTGTATCGCGTGTACGTGTCGACCGACCGTGACTGCGTGAACGTCGTCTACCGCGGCGCCATCGTCGGCGGTCCGGCCTACGCCCCGCGCAAGACCGGGACGATCTCCCTGCCGTCCGACGTGACCAGCCTTACCGCGGACCGGAGCCTGTATCTCACCGACGGCGGAGAGGGCGCCACCTACACCGCGGACGGCGTGCACAACGACCCCAACGAGGAGCTGCCGCCGGACGCGTCCCCGCTCACGAGCGGTGAGGAGGACTCCCCGGCGACCGATCCCGCGGCAGGTGCTCCGGCCACGGGCGCTACCGGAGGCACAGGCGGAACAGGCGGCACGGGCGCAACGGGCGGCACCACGGGCACCGCCGCGCCCGGCATCGCGACGCTGCCGGCGGACGGGATCCAGTTCGGACCGCCGACGGACCTCTGGGACACGGACTGGCCTTCCGGCCGCTACTACTGGACGGTCGTCCCCGTCGCGGAGGTCACGAGCGATCCGTTCAACACCACGCTCGGACAGACGGTCCTGGACGGCGCCGCGGCGATCGTCGTCGGAGGCGCGTCGCAGCTCGTCACCGGCGACCAGCTGCAGATCGGCACGGGCGCGAACCAGGAGAGCGTGACGGTGATCTCGATCACGGACTCGTCGGTGTCGATCGCCCCGAGCCTGAAGTTCGCGCACGGCGCGGGCGAGCGTGTTGCGCGAATCGGCGGCTCGATCCAGTACCGCGACCTCGAGCTGCCGCAGGACGCCTGCGCGGCGGGCCGCGTCCTCACCTTCGGCAAGACGAGCGAGCCGGCGCTGACGCGGTCGAACGGCGTGACGCCCTTCGCGTCGGGCCTCTCAACCGACGGGAAGCTGACCTCTGCGAGCTCGGGCAAGCCCGTGTTCTACGGAGCCCCGGTCGTGAACTGGCAGCCCGCCCTCAGCGCGAGCGCGTACGAAGTCCAGTGGAGCAAGACGCCCTATCCGTTCAAGCCGGCGGCGACGCCGGTCATGACGTACGCGACGTCGACCGTCCTTCCGCTCACGCCGGGCAACTGGTGGTACCGGGTTCGCGGGCTGAACCTCGCGCTTCCGGCCGGCGCGCGCGCGATGAGCTGGTCGGATCCGGTGGGACTGGTCGTCGCCAAGCCGACCTTCAAAGTCGTCCCGCCGAAGAAGAAGCCGGCGAAGAGGCGCTAGCCGGCGGCGGCGGCCCGGACGGCGTCCTCGTAGACGCGGTCGCGGGTGTAGCGATCGAGCTCGTCCGACAGCAGGTCGGATGACGCCGGCGCCTCGCCCGGCGGAGCGTCGATCGGAGCGCCGTCCACGGACACGCCGGCGAGCACGTCTGAAGCCTCGTGCCTGACGGTCACGTCGTGGCCGAGCCGGGATCGCAGCCACCCCCCGAGCAGCAACGCCTGCGCGCGGGTGCCGCGTACCGTGATCTCGCGTCCTTCGAACGGCCAGGCGCCGGCGAGCACGCGGCGCCAGCGCTCTGTGCGCGCCCAGGCGATGTCGGACACGGCTGTGCCCTCGAAGCGCTCCGCGAGCTGCGCGTAGCCGCTCTCGAGCTCCTCGCCCCACTCGGTCGAGTCGACGATCAGCCTGTCCACGATCGTGACGAGCTGGTCGAAGACGTCGTCGAAGGCAGGCCGGCCGCGCCAGCGGCAGAAGGCGGGGAGGTCGGCCAGGAGCAGCGGCATCGCCACGCTCGCCGGATGGCGCGCGCGCGCGCCGCCGAGCCGGACGCGGATCACCTCGGCACAGACCGGCCTGTCGCCGTAGGAGAAGCACTGGAGGGAGGCGTCCGCATCGAGCCTGTCGTCGCCGTCGTACGGCAGCAGCAGGATCGTCCGGGACGGGTGCCGCTCCGCGAGGCCGGCCAGCGTCTTCTCGGCCGCCTCCTCCCACTCGCGCGGAACCCAGGCGAGGTGCGTCATCACCGACGTGCGCAGGGTGGGCCCCTGCCCGGGCTCGGTCGACGCGTCGCGGAGCTCCGCGAGCTCCCGCTCGATCTCGGCGACCGATGAAACCACCGGGGCCTAGTGCCCCCTCCAGGCGCGTCCGTCGCGTCGGATCAGGTCGTCCGCGCTCGGCGGGCCCCAGGTGCCTGCAGCGTAGTTCGGGAAAGCAGGCCGGTCCCGCGGCCAGGCCGCGACGATCGCGTCGACGAGCGACCACTGTTCCTGCACCTCGTCCGTGCGCGTGAAGAGGGTCTGATCGCCGAGCAACGCGTCGAGGATCAGCCGCTCGTACGCCTCCGGAAGTCCGGTGCGGAAGGCGCCGCCGTAGAGGAAGTCCATGTTCACGGAGCGGATCTGCATCCCCGCGCCGGGCACCTTGGCGCCGATCGAGAGCGTTACGCCTTCGTCCGGCTGCACGTGCACGACGAGGACGTTCGGCCGCAGCCCCTCGACTGCGGTCTCCTCGAACGGTGGATGCGGTGCAGACTTGAACTGGATCGCGATCGCCGTCTCACGCCGCGCCAACCGCTTGCCCGTGCGCACGTAGAACGGCGTGTCGGCCCAGCGCCAGTTGTCGACGTAGAGCTTCGCGGCGACGTAGGTCTCGGTCATCGAATCCGGCGCGACGTTCGGCTCCTCGCGGTAGCCCGGCACCTCCTCACCTTCGACGAAGCCGCGGCCGTACTGTCCCCGCACCACGGACTTCGGGCCGGGCGTGTGCAGCGAGCGCAGCACCTTCACCTTCTCGTTGCGCACCTGCTCGGAGGTGAAGTCGATCGGCGGCTCCATCGCGGTCAGGGCGACGAGCTGAAGCATGTGGTTCTGGAAGATGTCGCGGATCGCTCCCGAGCGCTCGTAGTAGGAGGCGCGGCCCTCGATTCCGATCGACTCGGCGACGGTGATTTGCACGTGGTCGACGAACTGCCGGTTCCAGATCGGCTCGAAGATCCCGTTCGAGAACCGCAGCGCCAGCATGTTCTGCACGGTCTCCTTGCCGAGGTAGTGATCGATTCGGAAGATCTCCTCCTCGGTGAAGAACTCGTGCACCAGTTCGTTGATCTCGCGTGCGGAGGCGAGGTCGTGGCCGAACGGCTTCTCGACCACGAGCCGCACCCAGCCGTCGGCGGTGCGTCGCTTCCCGACCTCGCGCACGAGGATCGGGATCGCAGCGGGCGGAACGGCAAAGTAGTAGATGCGGTTCCCCTGGGTCCCGCGCTGCTCGTCCAGCTCTTGCAACACCTCGGCGACACGGTCCTCACCGCGCTCGTCGGCGAAGTCGAGCGAGACGTAGCGCATCCCACCGGCGAGCGCCTGCCAGACGTCGTCGCGGAACGGATCGCGCGCATGCTCGCGGACGGCGTTCTCCATCCGCGAGCGGAACTCGTCGTCCGATTCCTCGCTGCGCGCGGCGCCGAGGACGGCGAACTTCTCCGGCAGCAGGCGCCGGTACGCGAGCGAGTACAGGGCCGGGATCAGCTTCCGCTGCGTGAGATCGCCCGACGCGCCGAAGATGACGAAGACGCACGAGTCGGGTGTGCGGCGACGCGTCAGTCCCTCGAGGAGCGGGTTCTCCAGCTGTTCGAGCGTCTCGGTCATTCCGTCCTGACCGCGTGGCCGCCGAACTCGTTGCGCAGCGCGGCCGTGATCTTGGCGGCGAACGACTCCTCCTGCCGCGACGCGAAGCGGGCGAAGAGCGCAGCCGTAATCACCGGAACCGGCACGTCCTCGGCAATCGCCTCGGCGATCGTCCACCGTCCCTCTCCCGAGTCCTCGACGTAGCCCCTGAGGCGCTCGAGGTCGTTGCCTTCCTTTTCCAGCGCGTCGTGCAGCAACTCGAGCAGCCAGGAGCGCACGACCGAGCCGTAGCGCCAGATGCCGGCGATCTCGCGCAGGTCGAGGTCGAACTCGGACTTCTCCATCACCTCGAAGCCCTCGGCGTAAGCCTGCATCAGGCCGTACTCGATCCCGTTGTGGACCATCTTCGTGAAGTGCCCGGCGCCGCTCGGGCCGACGTGCGCGTAGCCGTCCGCGGGAGCAAGGTCCATGAAGATCGGCTCCAGCCGCTGCACCGGATCGTCGTCGCCGCCGACCATCAGGCAGTAGCCGTTGCGCAGGCCCCAGATCCCTCCCGACACACCGGCGTCGACGAAGTGGATCCCGTTCGCGTCGGCCTCGCGGTAGCGGCGCTGGGAGTCGTGGAAGTTCGAGTTGCCGCCGTCGACGATCGTGTCGCCCGCCTCCGCGAGCGCGAGCAGCGTCCGGAACGTGTCCTCCGTGATCTTCCCGGCGGGAACCATCATCCAGAACGCGCGGGGTGGGTCCAGCTGGTCGCGGAGCTCCTCGAGCGTGTCGGCGGTCGACGGCACGCCCGGGTCGTAGGTCTTGACGTCGTGTCCGTGCTGGTCGAGCCGCGCGGTCATGTTGCCACCCATCCGCCCGAGTCCGATCATTCCGAGCTGCATCTAGAGCTCCTCCAGCTGCACGCGCGCGACCCGCCGACCGCGCTCCTCCAGCGACTCGTAGTCTCCAGCAGCCTGCGCACGTACGAGCCGCGCGAAGCCGAATTTCTGCTTCGGGATCGGAAGCTCGGGCCCGGCATCGTCCACCACTTGGAGGCAGAGGACCGTATTCGGACCGCCCTTGTGCAGCTGTCCGGTCGAATGGAGATAGCGAGGGCCGAGGCCGCGCGTGACGACGCAGCCTGTCTCGTGCGCACGGGCGATCAGCGGTTCGAGCTCGTACTCGCGTCCCGGGTCGATGAAAGCCTGAATCGCGACGTAGTCCTCGGGCTGCACCCAGCCGAGCAGCTCGTCGACTGACGACTCCGGTTCGAGCGGGAGGTCAGAACCCGCGAGAACCTGCTTCGTCCTGTCCTTTGCCGCCTGCACGTCGGGCTGGTCGAACGGGTTGATCCCCAGGATGGAGCCCGCGATCGCCACGGCGAACTCCCACCGGAAGAACTCCTGACCGAGCTCGTAGGCGTCGGGCAAGCGCACGTCGTGCTGTTGCCGGTCGAGGCCGTCCGGCGACTCCCCGGGTGCGGGAATCAGGCCTTTGCCCTGCTTGCCTGTGGATTCGGCGATCAGCTGCTCGGCCCAGAGGCCGAACCCGTGAACGTCCTCGAAGACGACCTTGTCGCGCCCCTCGCGCCAGCCTTCCCCCAATGCCGTACCCAGGTCGAGTCCGGGGTTGCCGTCGCCCAGTCGGCAAGCGTCGCGCATCTCCTCCGCACGCTCGAGCAGCCGCCTGACGTCGACGCCCATCAACGCCGCTGGCACGATCCCGAACGGGGACAGGGCTGAGTAGCGGCCCCCGATCGTGGGCTCGCCGTGGAAGACGTGCAGGAACCCGCGCTCGCGCGCGAACGACTCGAGCTCCGACCCGGGATCCGTGATCGCCGCGAAGGTGCCGCCCTTCTCGAGGAAGTAGTCGGTGTGCGAGCGCGTCTCGAGCGTCGTTCCGGACTTCGAGGCCGAGATGAACAGCGTCCGCTCAGGATCGATCCGCGACTCGAGCGCCCGGATCGCCTTGGGATGGGTGGTGTCGAGAACGTGGAAGCTCTCGGCCCCGAACGCTCGCCGCACGACCTCCGGCGCGAGCGACGAGCCGCCCATCCCGAGCAGGACGAAGTCGTCGATCGCTCCCGGCGAGACGACATCGTCGACGAACCGCAGCAGGTCGTCCAGCTGCTCGCGCATGCGCAGCGGTTCGTCGAGCCAGCCCAGCCACTTCGCTTCGTCAGTCGAGGTCCACAGCGTCGGGTCCCTGCTCCAGACCCGCTCGACGACGTCGGTCGCGACGCTCACACCGTTGCCAGCGCGTTCCGCTTCTCGGCGATGCCTTCCTTCACCTCCACGAACGAGTCGGTGAACTTCCGGACGCCTTCCTTCTCGAGGGTGTCCGTGACGTCGTCGTAGTCGATCCCGACCTGCTCCAGCTTCGTGAACAGCTCTCGCGCCTCGTCGAGCCCGGATTCAAGCGTGTCGTCCTTGACGATGCCGTGGTCCTGGAACGCCACGATCGTCTCCTCCGGCATCGTGTTCACGGTGTCCCGCCCGATCAGCTCCTCGACGTACATCACGTCGCGGTACTCCGGGTTCTTGGTCGACGTGGACGCCCAGAGGCAGCGCTGCGGCGTCGCGCCCTTCGCCGCCAGGGCCTGCCAGCGCTCGGAGGAGAAGGCCTGCTTGTAGTGCTGGTAGGCGAGCTTCGCGTTGGCGATCGCGAGCTTGCCGCGCAGCGCCAGGGCCTCGTCGGTGCCGATCGCGTCGAGGCGCTTGTCCGCCTCGGTGTCGACCCGCGAGACGAAGAACGAGGCGACCGAGTGCACGGTCGACGGATCACCGCCCGACTCGACGAGCCGCTCGACGCCGCGCTGATACGCGTCGACGATTTCCTTGTACCGCTCGAGCGAGAAGATCAGCGTCACGTTGATGCTGCGGCCCGCAGCGATCGAATCCTCGATCGCGCCGACGCCCGGCGCGGTGGCGGGAATCTTCACGTACAGGTTCGGCTCCTCGATCCACTCGTGCAGCCGCTTCGCCTCTTCGAGCGTCGCGTCGCGCTCGTACGCAAGCTCCGGGTCGACCTCCCAGGACACGTATCCATCCGTGTGGTCGGTCGAGTCCCAAACCAGGCGGAGGAGCGCGCACGCTTCCTTGACGTCGACGGCGCTGAGCTGGAGGAAGATCTCCTTCCCGTCGTCTTCGTGCTGGAGCAGCTCCTTGAGCTGCTCGTCGTACTCGTCGCCCGACGACAACGCCTTCTGGAAGATCGTCGGGTTCGACGTGACGCCGACGACGGCGTCGCGATCCATCATCTGCGCGAGCTTCCCGTTGTGGAGGATCTCGCGCGACAGATAGTCGAGCCAGACGCTGACGCCGTGCTCGCTCAACTCTTGCAGTCTCGTCTTAGACATGTGCCTTCTCCATCTCCTCGATCATTTGCAGTCTTCTCACGTAACGCTCGCCGCCGTCGAACTCTGCCCGCAGGAACGCGCGCACGAGGTCCGCCGTGAGCTCGGCGCCGACGACCTCCGACCCGAGGCAGAGCACGTTCATATCGTCGTGCTCGACGCCCTGGTGCGCGGAATAGACGTCATGGCAGATCGCGGCGCGAATTCCCGGCAGCTTGGAGGCCGCCACCGACGCGCCCACACCCGACCCGCAACAGAGCACGGCGCGCTCGGCCGCTCCCGAGCGGATCGCCTCCCCAACCTCACGGGCCTTCTCGGGGTAGTCGATCCGGGGCTTCGGAGCGTCCGTTCCGAGGTCCACGATCTCGTGACCCAGCTCCCGGAGTACCTCGAGGATCTTCTGGCGAAGCTTGATGCCACGGTGGTCGAACGCCACGGCGATCCTCATGTCTCTACGTTACCCCTCTGCTGGTTCGTAGACTCCACCCCATGAAGGATCCCGAGCTCTGGCGCGAACTGGGGCAGCAGCTACGCGTCGATTCCATCCGCTGCAGCGCCGTTCCGAAGTCGGGACACCCGACGTCCTCGATGTCCGCAGCCGACCTGATGGCCGTGCTGATCTCGGACCACCTGCGCTACGACTTCGACGACCCCGACAACCCGGCGAACGACCACCTGATCTTCTCCAAGGGACACGCATCGCCGCTCCTGTATTCGATCTACAAGGCATGCGGCGCGATCACGGACGAGGAGCTGCTGACCTTCCGCAAGTTCGGCTCGCGGCTGGAGGGGCATCCGGCTCCGATCATCCCGTGGGTCGACGTCGCGACGGGATCCCTGGGGCAAGGGCTCCCGATCGGCGTCGGTGTCGCGCTGGCGGGCAAGAAGCTGGAACAGCTGCCGTACCGCGTGTGGGTGCTGTGCGGCGACTCGGAACTCGCCGAGGGATCGATGTGGGAAGCCGTCGAGCATGCAGCCTTCTACGGGCTCGACAACCTGATCGCGATCCTCGATGTCAACCGGTTGGGCCAGCGCGGCGCGACGATGCACGGCTGGGACCTCGCGGCGTACACACGCCGGCTCGAGGACTACGGCTGGCGCGCGATCGAGATCGACGGACACGACCTCGACGCGATCGATCGCGCCTACGAGGAGGCGGCGACGGCGGAGGGCAAACCGGTGGCGATCGTCGCGCGGACGATCAAAGGGAAAGGCGTCAGCGCCGTCGAGAACAAGGACGGCTGGCATGGGAAGGCGCTCGACAACCCCGAGGAGGCCATTCAGGAGCTGGGCGGCGAGCGCAACATCGTCATCCAGGTGCAGAAGCCGGAGCCCGCGGAGCCGCGGCGTTTCGACGGCGACGACTTGCAGCTGCCGAAGTACGAGAAGGGCGGGGACGAGGTTGCGACGCGCAAGGCGTACGGCGACGCGCTCGTCGCACTCGGTCGAGCGCACGGAAACGTCGTCGCTCTCGACGGCGAGGTGTCGAACTCCACCTTCGCAGATGAATTTGCGAAGGAGATTCCAGAGCGGTTCTTCGAAATGTACATCGCCGAGCAGCAGCTGATCGCCGCCGCGGTCGGCCTGCAGGTTCGTGGCTGGAAACCGTTCGCGTCGACATTCGCGGCGTTCCACACGCGTGCGTACGACTTCGTTCGCATGGCGGCGATCTCACGCGCGACGATGATGCTCTGCGGCTCCCACGCCGGCGTTTCGATCGGCGAAGACGGCCCTTCCCAGATGGCGCTCGAGGACCTGGCGGCCTTTCGGGCCGTCCACGGGTCGACGGTGCTCTATCCATCCGATGCGAACCAGACCGCGCAGTTGGTCGCGTCGATGGCCGACACGGAGGGCATTTCCTTCATCCGTACGACGCGCGCTAACACGCCGGTGATCTACGGACCCGACGAGGAGTTCCCCGTCGGCGGCGCAAAGGTCGTCCGCGAGGGCGAGGACGTGACGCTCGTCGGCGCCGGAATCACGCTGCACGAGGCGATGAAGGCGGCGGACTCCCTCGCGCAGGACGGAATCCAGGCGCAGGTGGTCGACCTCTACTCGGTGAAGCCGGTGGACGTCGACACCTTGCGCGAATCCATCGAGGCCACGCAGGGACGGATCGTCGTCGTCGAGGATCACTGGCCGCAGGGCGGCCTGGGCGAGGCTGTGCTCTCCGCGCTGGCCGGCGAACAGCTCCTGTTCGTCCACCTGGCTGTACAGGACATGCCCGGTTCGGGGAAGCCGGCCGAATTGCTCGCCGCCGCGGGAATCGACGCGGCACACATCGCGCAGGCGGCCCGTCAGCTCGTCGGCGCAGCCGTCGCCTCGTAGAGACGCCGCGCGCGCTCCCGCGCGGCGCGGTGCATTTCGGTCCGGTCGGCGCGCGGTTCGAAGCGCCGTCCGAGTGGAGCGGGCGCATCGAGGCGTCCCAGCGCCACGAGCGCGGCGCCGCGCGCCGAGGCTTCGGCCACGGCCGAGAGGGTCACGGGCACCTCGAGCACGTCTGCAAGCAGCTGCGCCCAGTTGGGACGCGCGGTCAGGGCCCCACCCGTGCCGACCACTTCGCAAACCTGGACGGCCTGACTTGCAAGGTTGGTCTGACTAGACCAGTCGAGCTGGTCTGTCTTGAGCAAGCTGTCGAAGATGTCACGAAAGCGATACGAGATTCCCTCGAAGGCCGCCTGCACGACGTCTTCGGACGTGGTCGAAATACTCAGGCCCGCAATCGCCCCTGTCGCGTCCGGACGCCAGCCCGGGCTGCGCTCGCCGCCGACTTGCGGCAGCAGGATCACCGTCCCCGGGGAGCGGTCGAGCACATCGCCGATCTCGGCGCCGACGACGCGCGCCAGCCAGGTCAGCAGGTTCCCGCCGTCCGAGAGCGCGCCGCCCTGCACGTAGCGCTCCCGATCGAGCCGGTAGAGGAAGAGGCCCGGCCGTACGGCGGCGTCCTCGAGCACGACCCGCAGCGCCCCGCTCGTGCCGATGGAAAGCGATGCGCAGTCCGGTCGGACACACCCTGAGCCAACGTTGGCTGCTGCGCCGTCGCCGAGGACGACCAGATCGTCCCGGACCGGCGGAAGCTGCGACTCGTCGACGCCGAGCACGGTGAGCAACTCCTCATCCCATTTGAGCCGGTGCACGTCGAAGAGTCCCGTTCCGGAGGCCATTGACGTGCTCGTCGCGAGCTCGTCGTGTAACTCCGCCCGGAGCAGATCCGGCAACGCCGCGACGCGCACGAAAGCCACGCCTTCCCGTTGCAGGCGTCGCAGCTGCGCAGGCCAGAACGACGGATGAAGCGGAGCTCCCGTCCGCGCGTACGCCGCGTCACCGTCGACTTCGGCAGCGAGAGCGATCGCGTCGGGGGCTGCACGGCGATCGAGCCACGTGCAGACGGGCGTGACCGGCCGACCGCGTTCGTCTAGCGCAACGAGCGAGTGCCAGAGGCACGAGTACGCAACCGTGTCGATGGGTCCCGCAGCGTCGACGGCCGCTCGCGTCGCTTCGACGAGCGCGTCCGAGTCGAGCTCCGGCCCCGGCTCGTAGCGCTGGCGTGCGACTTCGCGAAGGGGGCGCGCATCTTCGTCGAACAGCTCCGCGCGCAGCGACGAGGTGCCGATGTCCACCGCGAGCACGCGCCTCACGGGCGCACTCTACGAAGGCGCTAGACGGGGGGCGCGGCGTCCGGCTCGCGGGCGGCCAGTGCCAGCCCGAGCGCCCGCTCGAGCGCGGCGAGGCGGAAGGGCTTCTCGAGGAATGCCACCGGGTCGAGCCCGAACCCGTTCGCGGGATAGATGCTCGCGCAGACGACGGGGAGCGTCGGGCGCTGCGCAACCAGCGCTCGAGCGATCCCGAGCTCCAGGGGAGAACCGGGTTCGACCACGACGACGTCCACGGTCGCTGGGTCAACCGCCCGCGCGTCGTCGGTGAACGCCGCTCGGTGACCGAGGCGGCCGATCGCACGCTCGTAGAACGAGCGAACCTCGAGGTCTGGCTCCAGGACGAGAATCTGCCGCACACCGACAGAATCGATCCTCGGAGACGACAACCGAGCAGATTGGGGTATGAGAGCGGTATGAGCGGGTCGACGATCCTCGTCGTCGACGACGAGGCCGACATTCGTGAGCTCCTGCGTGAGCTTCTGAGGCGCAGCGACTACGAGGTGCTCGAGGCGGGCGACGGAAGAGAGGCGCTGCGCACGCTGTACGACGCTTCGCCCGACCTCGTGTTGCTGGACGTCTCGATGCCGGCGCTCGACGGCTGGGCCACGCTCGAGCGAATTCGGGAGGTCAGCGACGTGCCGGTGATCATGCTCACGGCGCAAGCCGAGGAGTTGCAACGCGTCCGCGGACTCAAGGGCGGGGCAGACGACTACGTCACCAAGCCCTTCGGACGGCAGGAGCTGCTCGCCCGCGTGGAGGCGCTGCTCCGCCGGACGAAGACACGCGAGCCGACGCGTGAGCGCTACGAGGACGCATTCGTCGAGATCGATTACGCGAACCGGGCGGTGAGAGTCCAGGGCCGCGACGCGCAGCTGACGCCGCTCGAGTTCCGCCTCGTGACTGCGTTCGTGGAGAACGCCAACCAGGTCCTGTCCCGCGACCAGTTGATCGCGCTCGTCTGGGGCGACCGGCGAGGCGTCCTGAGCGAGCAGGTGAAGATCTACGTCGGCTACGTGCGCCGCAAATTGGGAATCGGCGAAGACGGCCCGATCGAAACGGTCCGCGGCTTCGGGTACCGCTACAACCGTCCTTAGCCGCGACTTACTCCGACGGCAGCTCGAGCGTGAAGGTCGTCCCCACTCCGACGCGGCTCGAGACGGTGATCGTCCCCCCGTGCGCCTCGGCGATCGCACGTGAGATCGCCAGCCCGAGCCCGGTTCCCGGCACCTGCCGCTCGGCCGCACGGCGCGTTCGATAGAAGCGCTCGAACAGCCCTTCGAGCTCCTCGGAAGACATGCCGGGTCCGGTGTCGCGGACCGAGAGCGTCACGGTCCCGTTGCGAGCGCCCGCCGCGACCTCGACGGTCCCGCCGCTCGGCGTGAACTTGATCGCGTTCGCGACGAGGTTGTCCACCAGCTGTGCGAGACGCGCGCGGTCGCCGCGGATGCGGGGCGCGTCATCGATGAGCAACTCGAGCCGCAGGCCCGCCTCCTCCGCAGAAGGCCGTGCCGACTCGACCGCCTCCACAGCCAGATCTGCGACATCGAGCTCCTCCGGCTCGAGACGAAGGGTGTTCGCATCGAGCTGCGCGATCAGCAGGAGATCGCCCACCAGGTGCAGGAGCCGGTCCGAGTTTCGATCGACCACAGCCAGGAAACGGCGCTGGTCGGGCGTCAGATCTCCGCCTTCGCCGGCCTGCAAGAGCTCGACGAAGCCGCGGATCGACGTCAGCGGCGTGCGCAGCTCGTGCGAGACCGTTGCTACGAACTCGTCCTTCAGGCGCTCCGCCTCGCGCTCGCGGGTCACCTCCCGCAGGATGAAGATGCGCCCGAGCAAGTGACCGTGCTCGTCGTGCACGGGCGCGGTGCGACCGACGAACGCGCGGCCCTGCGACGGGACTGCGAACTCGCTTTCGTACTCCGCCTCCGGGTCCGCGGCGAGGCCCTCGAACACGTCGGCGTATTCCTCCGCGCGTCCCGTCAGCTGCGCGAGCGCGATGACCCGGTCCCAGATCGACCCGCGTTCGGAGATCCCGAGGCTCCGCCACATTGCTTCCATCGCCCGGTTCGCGAACAGGATCTCGCCCTGACCGTCCGCCATCAGTAAGCCGTCCCTGGTCGAATCGAGAACCGACTCGAGCTCGGCGCGCCGCAGCGCGAGCGCATCCGCCATCGCGTTGAACTCGCGGGCGAGCTGTCCGAGCTCGATCGCCCGCTCATCGCTCGCCCGGGAGTCGAGGTCACCGCCTGCGAGCGCGCGTGTGGCGGCGACGAGCCTGCCGATCGGCGCAACGAGGAAGCCGAACGCGAGCCTCGTGTAGAGGGCGAGCAGCGCGAGCGTTGCAACGAGCGCGCCGATCCCGATCGCGATCGCAATCGTGCCGAGACGGTTCGCGCGGTCACCGTGCCTGTTCGACCTCTGCCGTTCCGCGCCGATGAACCGGTCGATCTCCGCCCGGATCGCATCGACGCGGCGCTTGCCTTCCGGTGCCGAAACGAGGGCCCAGGCCTTCTCGGGGTCCGAGCGGGCAAGCGCCAGGATCCGAGCAGCCCAGCTCCTGTCGTAGTCACGGATCTGCTGCTCGAGGTCCCGCGCTTGCCGCTCCTGCGCCGCGTCGCCCCGGACGAGCGACTCGAGACGATGCGCGTCGCCCGGATAGCTCTTCCGCGCCGAGCGCAGCGGCTCCAGGAACGCCGGATCGAGGCTGATCACGAAGCCGCGCTGACCGGTCTCCAGGTCGAGCGTGGCCTTCTCGAGCGCCGTTGCCGTCGCCACCACCTCGTCCGAGTGCCGTCCTTCGCGGATCGACGTCCGGAGCGCTGCGATCACGAGCACGAGCAGGACGAACACGACGACGAGCACGAGCGCGAGCCCACCGCTCGCGAGCGCGACGCCGTGAGCGATTCCGAAGCTCCTGCGCACGGCTCTAGTCTTCCCTCCATGGCAGTCGTCATCGCATCGAACCTCCGCAAGGAGCTCGCCGGCTCCGTCCTGTTCGACGGCGTCTCCTTCAAGGTCGAGCGGCGCGACCGGCTCGCGCTTGCCGGGCCGAACGGCGCCGGCAAGACGACGCTGCTGCGGATGCTCGCCGGCGAAACGGAAGTCCACGGCGGAGAGCTGGCGTTTCAGAAGGGAACGCGCATCGCGCTGCACGACCAGCGCCCGCCGCTGCAGCGCGGCTTGACGCTGCTCGAGTATGTCCTCTCCGGCGCGTCGGACCTCGTCGCCACCGAGCGAGAGCTCCGCGCGCTCGAGGAGCGGATGGGCGCCGGCGAGCACGGCCCGGAGGTGCTGCGCCGCTACGCCGAGGCACAGGCCCGTCTCGAGCACGCGGGCGGCTACGACTGGCGCGCGCGCATCTCCTCCGTCGTCCGCGGCCTCGGCTTCGCGGACGTCGACCTCGAGCGGCAGCTCGACACGTTCTCGGGCGGCGAGTTGACGCGAGCCTCGCTGGCGCGCGCGCTCGGCGGCGATCCCGACCTGCTGCTGCTCGACGAGCCGACCAACCACCTCGACGTCGCGTCGCTCGAATGGCTGGAGAACGAGCTCTCTTCGCTCGACGCCGGGATCGTGCTCGTCGCGCATGACCGCTGGTTCCTCGAAGCGACGACGACCGCCGTGCTCGAGCTGGAGGCTGGGCGCTCCACCTACTTCGCCGGCCCGTGGCACGACTGGCGCCGCGAGCGCGCGATGCGCCTGTCCGCAGCGCAGAAGGAGTCGGCGCGGATCGCCGAGGACATCGAGCGGCTGGAGCGATTCGTCGCGCGCTTCCGGTACAAGAAGAGCCTCGCCAAGCGCGCGCAGGCGAAGCTCACGCAGATCGGCAGGCTGGAGAAGGAGCGCGCCCAGCAGACGGACGAGATCACGCTGCTGACGCGCCGCTCGCGCCGCCTCGGCTTCGAGTTCTTCAACCCCGCGCGGAGTGGACGCACGGTGGTGGAGACGGAGGGCCTCGAGGTCGGGATCGGCGGGCGGACGCTCGTGCGCGACGCCACGTTCGCACTCGAGCGCGGCGAGCACGTCGCGCTCGTCGGCCCGAACGGCGCCGGCAAGACCACGCTGTTACGGACGCTGATCGGCGAGCGGGCGGCGCAGGCGGGCCGCGTGCGGCTCGGACACGGCGTCCAGGCGGCGTACTTCTCGCAGCAGGAGGTGGAGCTGGACGAGCGTCACACGGTGCTCGAGTCGACGCAGCGTGCGACCGGCCTGCAGCGACCACAGGCGCAATCCCTGCTCGGACGCTTTTTGTTCAGCGGCTGGGACGAGCACGAGAAGTCGGTCTCCGTCCTCTCGGGCGGCGAGCGGCGCCGTCTCGCGCTCGCGCATGTCGTCGCCTCGGGAGCGAATTTCCTCGTCCTCGACGAGCCGACGAACCATCTCGACCTCGAGTCCCGCGAGGCGCTCGAGGCAGCGCTGGAGGCGTTCCCGGGCACGATTCTGCTCGTGTCGCACGACCGCGCAGTCATCGACGCGGTCGCGCACCGGACGCTCGCGCTCGAGGATGGAACGCTGCGGAGCTACGACGGCGGTTGGGCGGAGTACGTGCGCCGCCGCGAGCAGCTCGCGGCGCCTGCGCCGGCAGCCGAGAAGAAGAAGGTCGCGAAGCCGAAACCCGCGCGTCCCGAGCCAAAGCGTCCGTCAGAGCTCGAGCGGCTGGAGACCCAGATCACGGATCGCGAGACTCTGGTCGCCGATCTCGAGCGCCAACTCGCCGACGATTGGACGAACGTCGAGACACTGCAGGCCCACCGCCGAGCGCGCGAGGAGCTCCAGTCCCTGCTGGAGCGCTGGGAAACCCTGTTCGAGAAGCAGGCCTAGCGCCTTCGCGTAAAACTCCAGCTCCATGACGCAGTGGCGCGTCCACCGCGAATCGCCGATCTACACGAGCCGGTGGCTGAACCTGCGCCTGGTCGAGGTCGAGCTGCCGCGCGGCCGACGCTTCTCGCACCACGTGATCCGGATGAACTTTCACGCGGCGGGCGTCGTCGTCCGCGATCCCGAACTGGGCGTGCTGCTGCTCCGCCGCCACCGCTTCATCACCGACACGTGGGGCTGGGAGATTCCGGCCGGCGGCGTGGACGACGGCGAAACAGCCGAGCAGGCCGTCGATCGCGAGTGCGTCGAGGAAACCGGGTGGCGTCCCCTCGGAGTCCGGCGCCTCGGCGCGAGCTTTCCATCGAACGGGTTGATCGACCAGCAGTTCGTCTACTTCACATCCGAGTCCGCCGAGCATGTCGGCGAGCCGCACCCCGATGAGACGGAGCGCGTCGAGTGGTTTGCGCCCGGCGACGTGCGCGCGCTGCTCGCACGAGGCGAAGTCTCCGACGGCCTCAGCGTCACCGCCCTGACGATGGCATTTGCGCTGGGACCGCTTTAGCGACGAAGTCGCGCAGCTCGGGGAGAAACGACGGGTCGATCGTGTGCGGCATCGGCGACTCGCGGTACAGCACCTCCGCGCCTGCCTCGGTGAGCAGGTCACGCGCCCTGCGACCCCACTCGACGGTGATGACCGGATCGAGCGTGCCGTGCCCGATCGCGACGGGAGGCAGCGGCGGAGACAAGTCGAGCTCGAAGCCGTCCACGGTCGGGATGAAGCCGGAGAGCGCGATCAGCGCAGCCGGTCTCGGCCGACCGGCGCCGAGGCCGAGCGAGTAGGTCATCACCGCGCCCTGCGAGAAACCGCCGAGAATGGTTCGCTCCGGCGGAAAGCCAAGCCCGTCCAGCCACCCGGCCGCGAGGGGGAAGGTCCCGTTGAACGTCTGCGGATCCGGATAGCCGATCTCGCGTACGACGTACCAATGCGAGCCGCCGGGCGGAAGCGAGATCGGGCCGCGCGGTGTGAAACCCGCCAGCCGACGCTCCGGGTCGAGCACGTCCAGGAGCGGGAACAGGTCCTGCTCGTCCGCGCCGCGACCGTGGAAGAGCACGAGCGCGCCCTCCGGCTCGCCCGCCGCCGGACGCTCGAGGTGGCGCAGGCTCATCCGCGCACGGCTTCGCGCGGGTTCGGCAGCGGTGTCAGCAGCGGCTCGACCCGTTCGCGCAGGTGCTCGAATGCCGGCGGCAGCGACAACCGCTCGCCGAGATGCTCAGGATCCTCGTCCGTCGCAAAACCTGGCCCGAGCGTCGCGATCTCGAACAGGATCCCGTTCGGCTCGCGGAAGTAGATCGACTTGAAGTAGAACCGGTCGATCACGGGCGTCGGCCGGCCGCCTGCCTCCGTGACGCGCTGACGCCATTTCTCGTGATCCTCCATCGTCGACGCCCAGGCGACGTGATGGACCGTTCCGGCGCCGGGCACGCCCTCGCCGGGGGCCTTGTCGTACCGGTAGAGGCCGCCGCGGTGCTCGCCCCGCGTCTCGTAGCCCTCCTCGAACCCGAGCGCGCGCAGGAACGCATCGCTCAGTTCGGGGTCGCCGTACGCCCGCACCGCGTGGAAGCCGCGCAGCGCGAACTCCTCCGGGATCTCCGGATGCCTTGCGACGAGCGCCTCGTCGCCCGAGTCGTCGACGACGAGCTCGAGGTCGAGCCCTTCGGGGTCGCTGAACTGAAGCGAACCGTCTGCGCGCTCTCCGCCGACCCGGTTCTGCCAGAACTCGAGCGCCTCCTCGGAACCGACGCGGAAGCCGACGCGGTGGACCATCCCGTCGCCCGCACGGCCTGGGCGGGCGCCTGGATACTCGAAGAACGTGATGTCCGCACCCGCGGAGCCCTTGTCGTCTGCGTAGAAGAGGTGGTAGACGGTCGGGTCGTCTTGGTTGACTGTCTTCTTCACCAGCCGCAGCCCGAGCGTCCCTGCGTAGAACTCGACGTTCTGGGGCGCGTTGCCGGTGATGCACGTGACGTGGTGGATCCCTTCGAGTCTCATCAGTCGTCTCCCGATAGTTGACCACTCAACTATATCGCCTCGAGCCACAGCTTGAACGAATCGGCCACGAGCCGCGCCGGATCCGGATCGAACGCCGCGCGCTCAGGTGAGGCGTAGTAGCGCTCATCCGCTTCCCGAATGTCGCCGTCGTAACCCACGAGCCAGACGAAGCGCGAGTCGCCACGGTCGATCCACGGCCCGACCACGGAAAAGTCCAGCTTCCGGCGCAACGGCAGCACGAGCTGCTGCCACTCGCGGACGAAGTCGTCCAGGCGGCCGTCCTCGATCCGGTACACCCGCAACTGGAAGCGCATCACTGCTCGAACGTCGCGACCACTGCCTCGGCGACGACCTTCAGCGGTCGCCCGGATACCTGCGACGCCTTGCGCAGGCGCGCGAACGCGTCCGCCTCCGACAGGCCCTCCTTCTTCATCAGCAGTCCCTTCGCTCGCTCGATCGCCTTCCGGGCCGCAAGCGCCTCGGCAAGTGACTCGGCCTCCTCGCGCAGCGCGGCAAGCTCCTCGTGCCGCGCCCGTGCCGTGTGGATCGCCGGCAGCAGGTCGGACTCGCGGAACGGCTTGACGAGGTAGCCGAAGACGCCCGCTTCGGCCGCGCGCGACACGAGCTCCTCCTGCCCGTACGCGGTCAGCATCACGATCGGGATCGGCCGCTCGCTCATGATCCGCCGCGCCGCCTCGATGCCGTCGAGCTTCGGCATCTTGACGTCCATGATCGCGAGGTCGGGCTCGAGCGAGCGCGCGAGCGAGATCGCCTCCTCACCGTCGTGCGCCTCGCCGACCACGTCCATCCCCGCGCGCTGCAGCAGCTCGACGAGGTCGAGGCGGATGATCGTCTCGTCTTCGGCTACGAGGATTCGGATGGTGCGGAGGCTAGCGGGAACGCAACCGCGCCCTTCGGAGTCCACCAGGTGAAGACGTCGGCGACCATGCGATTCGCAAGCAACGCGGGATCGTCCCGTAACAACTCGCGCGTCTCTTCGATCGATGTGCGGTAGATCGAGAAGCCGCGCAGCGAGGCGTCCGGCTGATTCTCGAACGGGCCGGAGACGAGCATCGCACCTCGGTCGCGCATGCGGCCGAGGAACTCGAGGTGCCCTTCCTGAATCCGGTCGAGCTGCTCCTCGGAAAGGTCAGGCGCGTCCGCCGGGCGCCTGAGAAGAACGAAGGTATACGACTCCAACTCCAAGGCACGTTCGGCGGCTACTTGAGTTGCTGCGCGAGCATCCAGGCGTTCCCGTCGGGATCGTAGAACGTCGCGAGCTTGACCATGTCCTCGATCTGGTACGGCTCACCGTCGAAGCGTGCGCCGACGGACTCGAGGTGCTTGCGCGCCGCGTCGATGTCCTTGACCGTGAACGTCGGGACGGTACCGCCGTGCTTCAGCTCCTCCGTCTGGCCGAGACCGATGGTGATGCCCTGAAGCGGCGTCTGCACCTCTCCCCAGCCGTACTGGTCGAGTCGATAGACGAGCTCGAAGCCGAGCGCCTTGCCGTACCACTCGACGGCGGCGTCGAAGTTCGAGACGTTCACCGAGATGACCATCGTGTCGCCGTATTCAAACGGCGTCTTGACCGGTTGCGTCGCCGTCTCGCTCATCGTTCCCTCCTTGGAGTCGACACTGTCCGGGTTCTGTTTTTATACTAGATACGCTTTCGTGTCAATCCAAGACCTCATTGCCCTCTTCCACCACCGCTGGGCGGCTCCGATCCTGGCCGAGCTGGAGCGCCAGAAAGGGGCGCGGTTTGCAGCGCTGGCCGGAATCCTCGGGGCGAGCAGAGAGTCGCTCCAGCGTACGCTCGCCGCACTGATCGACCTCGGGCTGGTGGCCCGCAACCCGGGCTACGGGCATCCTCTCCGGCCCGAGTACGTGCTCACCCGGCGGGGCATTCGCGTCGCAGCCCGCTGCACCCGGCTGCTCGGCGCGCTGGGCGACGAGCGCGAGGTCGCACTTCGGAAGTGGTCGCTGCCAGTGCTGATCGCGCTGCGCCGCGCAGGCCGCTTCTCCGAGTTGCGGCAGGAGCTGCCCGGGATCACGCCGCGTGCGCTCGCACTCGCCCTCAAGGATCTCCAGGCGGCCGGATTTGTCGAGCGTCGCGTCGAGGAGGAGACGTACCCGCCCACCGTGCTGTACGCGGCGACGCGTGCGGCCCGGCCCTTGCAGCGCGCACTCAGCTGAGTCCGCGCCGGTACACCTCGGCGGCCGCGCGGTGAAAGCCCTCCGGCTGACCCGCTGCGGCGAACGTGGCTGCGATCTCTTCCATCTCCGCGATCCAGCGCCAGCCCTTCTGCTCAGCAGATGCCACAGCACGATCCGACCGCTCCTCCAATTCCGGAATCGAGAGCGCCCATTCCGCCAGCAACGCGTCCTCGACACCCTCCGCGCGCGCAACCGAGCGAATCGCCAGGAGCAGCGCCGCGCTCCCCTTCGACCAGGCCGCATACGTCATCTTCAGCGCCGACGCATCTCCGACGTCGGGTGAGATGACCCGCGCATCAACGAACGAGCCGGCGAAGAGCGCTGCGACCTGAGCCGCATGGCCGCCGGAGAGGTAGAGACGTGTCGTCCCCGGTTCCCGCGGCGGTGGGCCGACGATCCCGCCGTCGACGAACCGCGTCTTCTCGCCCGCCAGCGCGCGGGCCATGTCGGGCGAGACGGCGTTCGCGTCGACATAGACGCCCTCGTAGCCGGCGACCGACCGCGCGACGTCGTGCGCCGCGTGCGGCGGACAGACGGACAGGATCACCTCCGCCCGTTGCGCCAGGTCGCCCGCGTTGCCGACGTCGTCGAAGTCCCGCGCCCGCTGCGCCGTCGCGTCGCTCCTGCCGTCGGAGGCCCAGAGAACGTCATGGCCTGATGCGCGCAACGTCGCGCCGAGCGCGGAGCCCATCTCCCCCGGATGCAGGAGGCCGACGACGGCCACGTGGGCAGTCTCTCAGGCGGCCGCGCTTTCGAAACCCGCTGCGTCCGACGGTCGCCGGGCCGAAGGTTACGAGGCCGGGAAGACGACCTCGGCGCGGGTGCCGCCGTCGGCCCGGAGCTCGAAGGAGCCCTTCAGCTCGTCCCGGACGAGGGCGCGCACGATCGACAGCCCCGTTCCCTCGACCCCGCCCTGCGGACCGACGCCGGAGTCGGCGATCGCGAGCACGACGTCACCTTCCCGGCGCGTCAGCTCGATGCGCACGTCGTCGCCGCCGTGCTCCAGCGCGTTCTGCAGCAGCTCGCTGAAGACGAGCGCGAGCGCGGTCGCGCGCGAACCCGCGAGCGAGATCTGCTCGAGCACAGCTTCCACGCGTTTCCCCGCCGCGAGGTCGTGGACCAGCATGCCGCGCAGTCGGTTCAGCAGCTCTTGCAGCTCGACCTCTTCGTCGTGCCGCTGCGTCAGCACCTCGTGGACAGTTGCGATCGCGAGCACGCGGTTGACCGACTCCTCGAGCGCTCTGCGCGGATCGGCGTTCGCGTCCCGCGCCTGCAGGCGAAGCAGCGACGCGACCGTCTGCAGATTGTTCTTCACGCGGTGGTGGATCTCTTGCGCGAGTACGCCGCGCATCACCGCCCGTCCGTGCTCGAGCGCGACCGCCGCATGGTGCGCAATCGACGCCAGCAGCTGTCGATCGGCTTCCGAGAAGGGCGAGTCTCGGTCGCACACGAGCTCGCCGATCTGGCGGCCGCGCCAGCGCAGCGGCAGACGCTCCGCGAACTTCCCGGGCCGCCCCTCGGGCCAGGCGATGTTGCCGTCCTCGAGCACGAGCGCCGAACCCGTGGCGTGCAGCGCGTCCATCGTCGTGCGGACGATTGCCGCCAGCGACTCCTCCAGGTAGAGGGACTCGGACACCGCCTCGGAGATGCGGGCGAGCGCCTCGAGCTCTTCGACGCGGCGCTGGGCCGCCGCGTACAGCCGCGCGTGTTGGATCGACTGGGCGACCTGTGAGGCGATCGCCTCGAGGAGCTCCACCTCGGCCGGCGTGAACTCGCGCGCCTCGACCGTGCGCACGTTCAGCGCGCCCTCCATGCGGTCGCGCGCGAGGATCGGGACGGCGAGGATCGACTGGAAGCGGTCCTCGGGCAGGTTCGGGAAGGCCTTGAAGCGCGGGTCGAGCTCCGCGTGCGCCGCGATCATGATCGGCGCGCGCTCGGCGGCGGCCGCGCCGGTGATCCCTTCTCCGATGTGCATGCGCGGACGCTTCGTCATCTCCTCGACGCGCGTGCCGTGCGTTGCACGTAGCACGAGCTCGTCGGCGCGTTCGTCGTAGAGGTAGACGAAGCAGGCCTCCGCCCCGAGCGCGTCGGCCACGCGTCGCGCGACGAGGTTGAGCACTTCCTCCAGGTCGAGGGTCGAGTTGACGGCCGCGATCGTCTCGGTGAGGAGCCGGAAGTGCCGCTCGGTCGCCTGCATGGTCAGTATCTTGCCGTCCGACCGGGTGCCTATCGTCTCGTTGCCTCGTGAGTAAATACCAGTGGCTTCTCTTCCTGCACGTCTCGGGCGCGTTTCTGTTCCTGGGCGGCGTCGTCGTCGCCTGGGTGGTGGGGACTGCGGCGGCGCTTCGCGAGCGCCCCAGTGAGATTGCGCAGCTCCTGCGAATGGCTGGGGCCGCAGGCATCGCGATCGGCGCCGGAATGGTGCTTGCGCTGGTCTTCGGGCTGTGGCTGGTCTTCGACCTGGATCAGTACGGCCTCTGGGACGGATGGGTCGTGAGCGCGCTCGTGCTGTTCGTGCTCTCCGGGGCGCTGGGCGGACAGGGCGGCAATCGCGACAGGGCGACGAGGCGCTTCGCCGAGCGACTAGCCGCCGAGGGAGACATGCCCAGCGCCGAGCTCGGTGCGCGGGTGCGCGACCCGGTCGCGCTGACGTTCAATCTCGGGTCGAGCGTGCTGGGGTTCGTGATCCTCGCGCTGATGATCTGGAAGCCGGGGGCGTAGCGTGATTGCTTCGATCTGCGGGCCGACCTGTGGATTTCCGCTCTTTCTGCACGTCGTGGGCGCGATCGTGCTCTTCGGCGGTACCGCGGCCGTGACGTTGCTGGCGGGCGTGTCACTCCGGCGCGATCACGGCCAAGCCGCGATGCTGCGGCGGCTCGCGTTCGTATCCACGCTGCTCGTCGTCTGGCCGGGCTGGCTCGCGATGCGCATCGCGGGGCAGTGGGTGCTCGGAAAGTATCCGGGCCTCGAGGACAGCGACCCGGGGTGGCTCGGAATCGGCTTCATAGTTGGGGATCTCGGCCTCCTCGTCCTCGTCGCGACGACGATCCTCGCCTGGTTCGCCTATCGCCGGACGAGGCCCGAGCGCCCACGCCCGGTGACCGCTCCGATCCTCGCCGGCCTCGCAGGCCTCTACCTGCTCGCGCTCGCGGTGGCAGTGTTCGCCATGTCCGCCAAGCCCGGGTCTTAACGAAAGGTTTACAGCCGCTGCGGGAAAGATTTCACATGCCGGGAAGAAGATTGGCCTCGTGAGCTCCCTTGCGTACGACCTCCGCAGCACCAGGGGCTACCTCGTCGCCGACAACCGCGGCCGGCGCTGGCCGTCCGGTCCGGCTTGTTCGCCCGCAAGCGCCGCCTCGTGCCCGCCGACGCGATCGACCAGATCGACGGCGCGAGCAAGGTGATCGGCCTTCGCGTTGCACGCGAAGGCCTAAGACGCTTCCTCTAGCTCTGCGGATCGCCTTTGGGTCCGGGCGCCGGGCGCTCGCCTGCCGCCGCTCGCGGTTCAAGCGCGATCTCTAGCCCGCGCGCAACCTAATCGAGGCGCAGCTGGCCTCTCCGACTGCGTCGGCCGCGTCGTGGGCGGTGACGCAGAACCTGAACGCGGCTCCGGGTGCTGCGTTCTCCGGCGCGCGCCAGGTCGCTGCTGCGACCGTCGGAGCGTCGACTTGCCGGAATCCCTGCTTGAGTGAAGCGACGAGCTTCGACCCCTGGAAGACGTCCACGTTCGCGCGGACCTCCATCGGGCTGGCGGCGAACTGGAACGGGAGGCGGACGAGCCCGCCGAAGCTGCCGCGAGCCGCGAGAGCGCGCGCAGCCGGCCGGGCGGGGCCGGCAATCGCCGGCATCAGCAGCTTGCCGGCGCCGAACAGGTTGTCGCGTCCGGCGGGGCCGAGGTCGGCGGCATGCTGGATCAGGTACGACTGGATCTGGGCCAGGGTGTAGGAGGGGAAGCGCTGCTCGACTAGCGCGGCGGCACCGGCGACGTGCGGCGCGGCAGCCGAGGTGCCTGTGAAGCCGCTCGCGCCGCAGCGCGAGAAGGCGCCGTAGGTCGGCGAGGAGACGCTGTCCGGCGCGACCAGCTCCGGCTTGCTGCGGCCGTCGATCGTCGGCCCTTGCGAGCTATAGGGCTCGAGCGCGCCGGTCTGCCAGCAGATCGCCCCGACCGCGAGCGCGTTCGGCGACGTCGCCGGATCGGCGATGCTGCCCGCCGCCGTCGAATGCTCGATCGCGCTTGCTCCTTCGACGAACAGCTCGAGCGGAGCCGAGCCGATGCCGCCGCGGGCTCTGACCGTGATCTGGACGGCGGCTGCCTGTGTATCCCAGATGCGCGGGTTCCTCCAGCAAACACTCTCGAGCGGCAGCGCGGACTCGTCGCCGGCGGAGACCAGCCCACTGCCGGAGTCGTAGAGAGCGAGGTCGTAGTCGTGTCGCGCCTGCGGCCACTCGTACCAGCGCAGGAACGCGCACACCGAGCCGCCCGGGGCGACCGAGACGAAGTTGCCGTTCTCACCGGGGGCGAAGTCGAGAAATCCGTCCCGGTCCGCGTCGGTGAACGTTCCACGCCAGTAGTGCGACACTTCGTTGCCTGCGGCGTTCACCCAGAGCACGCCGTGGGCGCGCGCGTCGGCCACGATCGCATCCGGCGTGCCGGCGCCGCCGCTGCCGTCGCCCGGCCCGGTGTTGAACCAGCCGACGGAGTGGTTGACGATCCGGATGCCGTGCGCGACGACAAACGCCT